>Ga0209935_1001100_pt1 | contig 48506 bp, 38 predicted proteins | sample ThiBio_1000_plan_2_FD_183958 | JGI IMG/M metagenome (GOLD analysis project Ga0209935, IMG submission 183958) | Wastewater bioreactor microbial communities from Cape Town, South Africa - Thiocy_cont_1000_plan (SPAdes) | ecosystem: Engineered > Bioreactor > Thiocyanate-remediating >... | reverse complement strand
CCCGCACCTTGCCTTCGGTTCGCAGGACGCCCCGCGCTTCGGCGAAGCCGCGCAGAAAGCGCGCGAACAGCGAGGCGTCGAAATGCAGCGCATAGGTGATCTTGTTCAGGGGCGTGCCCGGCGCGTGCACCGGTCGCATGAAACGTCCGGCGTCTGCCGCCGTCGCCTGGATCGAATAATCCTCCAGCCGCGCGGCCTGGCCGGCCAGATACATTTTCAGCCAATAGGCGGGGAACGAGATGGGACCCATGCCGAAGCCGGTGGGGCCAAAGGGATGGAAATAGAAATCACCCGGGCGGGTCCATCCCGAAAAGCCGATGCCCAGCTTGAAAGTCGCCTGCGTCTTGCGGATCAGGTCATTCTCGTCGATGCCCAGAAGGCGCAGAAAATCGATGATGGGCGGGATGGTGGCCTCACCCACGCCGATTGTTCCGATCTGTTCGGATTCGATCAGGCGGATGCGGCAGTCCATATTCTGCAGGTGCTTGGAAAGGCCCGCCGCTGCCATCCAGCCGGCCGTGCCGCCGCCGACGATTACGATGTTGCGAATGGGATCGATAGACATGTCCCGCCCTGGAAAATTTACATGTTAAAACAATGACTTGACTGGGCCGTTCAGGCCTGCCGAAATCAGATTTCGGGTTGCATTTTCAGGCTGGATAACGGTATCATTTTTTTGTGCGCGTGCTCGAGGGCCGCAGCAAAAAAATCCCAAAAAACCTGTTTGCGCGACCGCGCTTTTGCGCGGGGTCCGGAGCCCTCATGCATTCGTCCGTCCATGCCACGGAAAACCTTCTCTTCATCACCCTCCTGCAATTGATCGCCATGATACTGGCGGCACGGCTGGGCAACCAGTTGATGCGCCGGTTGGGCCAGCCGGGCGTGGTCGGCGAGATCCTGGCCGGTCTTCTTCTGGGGCCTTCGCTGTTCGGTCACTTCTTTCCGGATGCATCGGTCTTCCTGTTTGGCGATAAGCCCTCCGCGCCCATCGTGGTGATCAGTCAGATCGGCCTGGTACTTCTGATGTTCCAGATCGGCATGGATTTCGAATTTGGCCATATGGCGCGGCGGCGAAACCGCAACGCCACGATCGGGGTGGCCGCGGCGTCCATATCCATCCCCTTTGCGCTGGGGTTCATAGTCGGCCGGATTACCGCGCCCGTGCTGGCGCCGGGCATGAACGCGCTGATCTACAGCCTGTTTCTGGGTGTGGGTCTGGCGATCACCGCGGTACCAATTCTGGGCCGGATCCTGCGCGAATTCGACCTGACCCGCACAGAGATGGGCGTGGTGGCGATATCGGCGGCTGCGATCAACGATGTCGTCGGATGGGTCCTGTTGGCGGCGATTTCGGCCTATGCGGCGGCCCAGTTCTCGCCTGCACATCTGGTCTGGCAGGTCGGCGGCATTGCGGCGTTGGGCCTTGGCGCATGGTTTGTTGCGCGCCCGCTGGTGGCACGGCTGCTGAAAGCCTTTCCCGCGCATGATGGCGAAGTGCCCGCCAATCTTATGATGGCGGTCATCTGCGTAACATTCGTGGCAGGCATCTGCACCTATCTGCTGGGCATATTCACCATCTTCGGGGGATTTCTGGCGGGACTGCTTTTCCATCAGGACAAGGGGTTCGTGGAAGCCTGGCGTCGGCAGGTGGGCCGCTTCGTGCTGGTCTTCTTCCTGCCCGTGTTCTTTACGTTTACGGGCCTGCGCACCAATGTACTGGGTCTGACGCATGCCGCTGACTGGGGCTGGCTGGCGCTGGTGCTGGCGGCGGCCATTGGCGGCAAGGTGCTGCCGGTCTATCTGGCGGGGCGGTCGACCGGATTCGATCACCAGCAGTCCCTGATCCTGGGATCACTGATGAACACGCGCGCGCTGATGGAGTTGATTGTTCTCAACATCGGCTACGATATGGGCTTCATCCCGCAGAAGGTCTTCACAATCCTGGTGATCATGGCGGTGATGACGACGGTGATGACGGGACCGTTGTTGCGGGTCTTGCTGCCGCGCGTGGGCCATGCCATTCCGCATGGCGTGGAGGCTTGAGGGCTGCCCGGCGACTCTGAGGCGATCGCCATCGTCAGCGGAAATGCCCATCGAGAAGGTGGATTTCTGGCCGGGACGGCGTTTCCGTTCATGGCAAACCTGGTCGCGTTTGGGGACTTTGTTGACACCGTGACCGCCCGTGCGGGAGACTGCTTCAGTTAGCAAGACTTCGGGGGACAGCAGATGGACGGCTTTCCACGCAGGTCTGTTCTCGAACTGTTGGCGACGGCGGGCGGCGCAACGCTGCTACCGAAGACTGCCGCTGCCCAGAAGGTTGCGCCGGACGCGGGCAGGGCCGATTGCACCATTCGCATCGCGCCAGGCGTGGTGGAGCTGGCGCCGGACAAGATCGTTTCGGAAAATCCGGGCATGACACTGTTTCACTGCCACATGCAGCTTCACATGGACTATGGCTTCATGTGCCTGTTCGACTATGCATGAAACGGCCTCGGCTCCGACGGCTCCAGGCCCCCCGCACTTGTCTTCCCGACGCAGTTCGAAGTTTCGCCTTGTACTGGCCGCCGTCGATGGAAGAGTTGTGATACCGTAACCTCCGGTATTCGGCGCGTGCCCGGGAAAATTTCGTGAACCAGTTCCTCAACACAGTCCTGCTGACCTACGCGGCGCTGTTTCCGATCGTCAATCCCATCGGCAGCGCGCCGGTATTTCTGGGCCTGACCCGGGACCAGTCCCCAACCGAGCGGGCAGGGCTGGCCTGGGGCGTCGCCCGCAACTGCTTCCTGCTCCTGCTGGGCGCGGTCTTTGTCGGTTCCCATGTACTGGAGTTCTTCGGCATCAGCCTTGGCGCCCTGCGCATCGGCGGCGGGCTGGCGGTCACGGCCTTCGGCTGGAACCTGCTGAATTCGGGTGTGCGGGAAGGCCATCGCGAAGCGGCGGGCGCGTCGAAGACGGACACGTTCTATCCTCTCACCATGCCACTGACGGTCGGGCCGGGCTCCATATCGGTCGCCATCACGCTGGGCAGCCAGCGCCCCACGGACCTGGCCCTGACACACCTGGCTCTGCTGGGCGCGGCTGCCATAGCGGGCCTTCTGGCGATCGCGGCGACCATTTACCTCTGCTACCGCTTTGCCGAGAGGCTGGTGGGGCTTCTGGGAACGGGCGGCACCAATGTCGTGGTGCGGCTGTCGGCATTCATTCTGTTGTGCATCGGCATCCAGATCATCTGGAGCGGCTGGAGCGAGCTGACGGCGCTAGCGCGCTAGACGCCCGGCATCATGCAATTTACTCCGTCTTTTCCACCTGAAGCAGCACGCCCGGATCCGGCCGGACCGTCATCGACATGATGGGCCGGGGGCCGGGGCCGGCCGGCGTGAAGCGGAAGCGGGCCAAGAGCGTCGACAGAATTATTCCCGCCTGCATCATGGCAAAATTGGCGCCAACGCAAACGCGTGGCCCTGCGCCGAACGGCAGGTACTGATATTTGTCGCGGCGTATCGCCGGATCAAAGCGGGCCGGTTCGAACAGCTCGGGCCTTTCCCACCACATCTCATGCCGGTGCAGCGCCCAGATTGGCAGGAACAATATATCGCCTGGCTTTACCGTCCGGCCGCACAGCTCATCCTCGGCCACCACTGTGCGCGCAAGAAGGCCCACGGGCGGATAGAGCCGCATGGATTCCTCAAGCACCTGGGTGATGAAAGGCATGGCGTCCAGGTCGGCTGCGGTGGCGGCGCGGCTGCCCAGCCGCGTGCGGGCTTCTTCGTGGGCCTTTTTCTGATCGGCGGGGCTGTTGGCCAGAAGATAAAGTGCCCAGGCCAGCGCCAGGGCGGTGGTTTCATGCCCCGCTACGATGAAGAACTGCATGTTGAAAACCAGCTCGTCGGCACTCATGCGATGGCCGGTCTCCGGATCCTCGGCTGCCAGCATGTGATCAAGAAGATCATCGGCGGCACCGGTCCCGGGTTGTTCGCGGCGGCGCGCCTCGATCGCGTTCGCGACCATGTCGTGCATGGTCCTGACCGAAGCGCCGGCCAGAAATTCGCCGGGGCGGGGAAACCATTGCGGCACGCCCAGGAAATCCAGCAGCGAGGCGCGGCCCGCGGTCTGAAAATAGCGCGTGATGGCGGCACCGAAGGCGTTGGCGTCGAAGTGCTCGCGCCCCGACAGCGCCACGTCACAGATCACGTCGAAGGTGGCGGTCAGCATCTCGCCCACCATCTCGGCCTGCCGCCCACCGGTCATGATGGCATCAATCAGGCGCGCGCTGGCGCGTTCTGCGGTGGCGGTCATGGCCGGGGCCAGCGCCACCACATTGCGATGCGTGAAGACTGGCGTCACGGCCCGACGCTGCCATCGCCACTCCGCGCCATCGGCGTTGAACAGGCTGTCGCCGATGGCGGGCCGCAACATGCGGCGCATGATCTCGGACTTGGGATAGTTTGCGAGATTGTCGCTCATCACCCGGCGATAGCCCGCGGGGTCAGCCAGCATGTGCCAGCGCATCAGCATCTCGCCCGACACGATCGGCTGGCGATAGGCCAGGGCAGGAATGATCTCCAGCACATTTCGCCGCGCCGCCAGCGCCGTTTCCAGCCGGCTCATCACCCGGCGGTGCACCGGTGCGCCCACGGGAATGAAGTTGTCAGCCATCGCCATCACACAGGGGTTCAAACGCTTTCATAACGGGTCGCCTTGATTGTGTCGCCGCGCGATTGCGGCGGCTTTGTGTCGTGCCGACGCCAAAACGTCGCGGAACTTCACGGGACTGCGGGAAAATTGGAGGGGGCAAAGTGTCAATTCCTTCATATCTTCGGGCCTAAACGTTTGGCTGAAGCCATTCAGAGGCCTGGCACGACCATGTCTGCGACGCGCGCACCGCTGGTAGCGGCCATCGCTATTGCGTCTTTCGTCTGTCCCGCCGCCGCCCAGGATGATATGCCCGAATCCGTGGTGGTGTCCGCCTCGCGAATTTCGCTGGCTGGATACGAGGCGCCCACCCCCGTTACCGCGATCGGCGCCGAAGAGATCGCGCGCGACGCCAAGATCGACATCGGCGACCTGATCCGCGAGTTGCCGTCCACCGGCCCCTCGCCGTCGCTGAACAATGGCGGCAATGCCATCAACGTCGCCCAGGGCGATGCGGGCCTGGATACGGTGGCGCTGCGCAATCTCGGCCTGGCGCGCACCCTGGTGCTGTTCGACGGCCAGCGCGTGGTCTCATCCAATCTTCTGGGTGGCGGCGTCGATCTGGCCACGCTGCCGGCGACGCTGGTCAAGCGCATCGATGTGGTGACGGGCGGCGCCTCGGCCGCCTGGGGATCCGATGCCGTGGCCGGCGTGGTAAACCTGCTGCTGGACAAGGAATTCGAAGGCACCAAGGCCAGCCTGACACTGGGCGATGATACCAGTTTCGACCATCGCAGGATGGCGCTGGAAGGCGCCTTCGGCACCGGCTTTGCCGGCGGCCGCGGCCACCTTGTGTTCAGCGGAAATTACACCACCAGCCCCGACGCCGCGTTCATGGGCCAGGCCGCCTGGTGGAAGGGCACCGCGCTGGTGCGCAATCCCGCCTATACGCCCGGGGGCAACCAGCCGCTGTTCGTGCACCAGGATCATGTCGGCAACATCCAGGTCACACAGCGCGGGCTGATAGACGCCAACACTGCGGGCGGCGCGGGATCGACACTGGCACCCAACGCGCTGGTCGGGCTTCAGTTCACGGGCAATGGCGCCGTCTCGCCCTTCCATTACGGCACGATTTTCGGCACCAACTGCTATAACGGCTGCACCAACAACGAACGCACCGGCGTGCTGCGCTTTACGCCGCTGGCGGTGCCTTACAACCACACCACGCTGTTCGGCTATGGCAGTTACCAGTTGACCGATGCCGTGCGCGCCTCGCTGCAGCTGAATTATGGCCTGTCGGGCGCGCGCAGCCTGGGTGGGCCGCGCCAACTGCTGGCCACCATCCGCCCGGACAATGCCTATCTGGACCCATCTGTTGCGGCGATGTTCGGCACCCTGTCCAACGGTTTCAATGCCGCGCTGGGCACGCCCGGAACCGCCGCCACGCCCGCCCAGGCGCTTTATGTCGGCACCCAGAACCTGAACAACATGCCGGCGACCAGCTATTCGCGCAGCCAGCTGTGCCAGACCGTTGGCGTGCCATGCAACATCGTCAACCGGGCGCTGATGCGCGCCGTCTTCACCCTGGAAGGCGATCTGGGCGAGGACTGGAGCTGGAAGGCCTATTACCAGCACGGTACGGTGCGCGAGCGGCAGGTGCTGTACAACAACAGCTTCCTGTCACGCTACAATTTCGCCACCGACGCGGTTCAGGTCACCCTGGCCAATCAGGGCGCGTCCGGTCTTCCCATCAGCTCGATCCAGTGCCGCGCGCTGCTGCAGGGCGTTGCCGCGGCGGCGGGCTGCCAGCCGCTGAACATCCTGGGCGACAATGTCGCTTCCGAGATGGCGCTGCGCTACGTCAATCCGGGCCGCGATCCCAGTTCCGGCATCCTGAACCAGGAAACCATCGTGCTGAACCAGGACGTGCTGTCCGGCGCGATGCAGGGCACGTTGCCCCTTGGCCTGCCGGCCGGGCCGGTCGCTGTGGCTTTCGGCGGCGAATACCGTCACGAGCAGGGCGGGGTGATCCATGCCGATGCCTATGGCCTGGCAGGCCAGTGGGCGGCGGGCAATTTCCGCCCCTATCGCGGCCAGTATCATGTCGGCGAAGGCTTTCTGGAAGTGGACGCGCCGATCCTGAAGGACAGCTTCGTCGACAGCCTCGATGCCAACGCCTCGGGGCGGCTGACGGATTATTCCACCAGCGGCATGGTCCAGACCTGGAAGCTGGGTCTTGTCTCCCAAGTGAACGATCAGGTGCGCTTGCGCACAAGCTGGTCGCTGGATATCCGCGCGCCGCAGATTTCCGAGCTGTTTTCGCCGGGCATCCTGTCGGCCCAGCAATGCCGCTATCCTTCCAACTCGCTTTATTACCAGTGCTTCGCCCTGCAGGGCGGCAACAGCGGCCTCAAGCCGGAGAAGGCCGTCACCGTATCGGGCGGCGTGGTGCTGACGCCGTCGTGGGTAGAAGGCCTGACCCTGTCGGCCGACTGGTATTCCATCAACATCCACGGCGCGATCGATACGGTCGACTTCCAGACCATCATCGACCGCTGTCTGGCGGGCCAGCAGATCTATTGCCCGCAATTGGTGTTCACCGGCGCCGGCCAGCCGTCCCAGATCAACGTCTTCCCCCTGAACTCCGCCGTGGATTCGGCTTCAGGTCTGGATTTCCAGGCCAATTACACCCATCCGCTGCTGGCGGGCACGATGAGCTGGGACCTGACCGGCAACTATACCGACCAGCAGACCCGCACGGCGCAGGGCATCACCTATGACCGGGCGGGCGCGCTGGGCGCCAGCCCCGATGTCTATGCCAGCGGCGTGCCCAAATTCCGCGCCGTCCTGACGGCGACCTATGCCGAGGGCCCGCTCTCCTTTACCGCGCAGGGCCGCTTCATCGGTTCGGCGGTGCTTTCGAACGGCACCCAGGGCGTGCCGGGTTTGAACTCGGCCTCCTATGTGGGGGGCGTCCTGACCCGCGGCGACATTGCCGGGCTGGTGGACGACAATTCGATTCCCGCCATCGCCTATCTGGACCTGCGCGCCTCCTGGCAGGTCGCGGAGCAGGTCGTCCTTTACGGCGCGATGGACAATGTCACCAACGTGGCGCCGCCGACCATCGCCACCACCAGCGGAGCCAGCTTTACCAACACCCAGATCTATGACGGGCTGGGCCGCTCGATCCGCTTCGGCGTCCGCTTCGCCGGCTAGGGCGCGCGACAAGCGCCAGCCCCTGCGCTAGGGTTTCCGTGGAACCAAATCCGGGGAACGCCCATGCGGTCATGGATGATGGCGGCGGCCTTGCTGGCCGGTTCGGCGGGACTTGCGCTGGCGCAGGACACGCCGGCGGACCAGGTCGACCCGAAGGAACTGGCCCAGATCATCGCCGCCCATCCGTCGTGGGAAACATGGTTGTCCGATCCCGCACTGGCGAAGCTGACGCTGGCCGGGCCGAAGATGCCCGATTCGCAATGGCGCGCCGACGACATTCGCCGGCCCCAGCCGCCAGTGGTCCATACCGGCACGGAATGTTCGGGGCCGCCGCCCGCCGATGCCGAGGCGCTGTTCGACGGCCACGATATTTCCAAATGGACCGGCGACCATGCCGGCGAATGGACGGTGAAGGACGGTGTGCTGACCTCGGGCGGACGGGTCTACAACTTCCTGAAGACCAGGGCAGCCTATGGCGACATCCAGATCCATCTGGAATTCCGCGAGCCGGCCCAGCCCAATCCGCCCGTCAACCCGCAGCGGCGCGGCAACAGCGGCGTTTTTCCGATGGGGCTCTATGAAATCCAGATTCTCGATTCCTTCGGAGTGGAGACCTATCCCGATGGCACGCTGGGCGCGATCTACAGCCAGAATCCGCCGCTGGCGAACGCGGCACGCCCGCCGGGCGCCTGGCAATGCTACGACATCGTCTTTCACGCACCGCATTTCGACGGCGACAAGGTGATCCAGCCGGCACGCATGACCGCGCTGCTCAACGGCGTGCTGGTGCAGGACAATTTTCCACTGATCGGTGCCACGGTACATGGCGCGGTAGGCCATTACACGCCGCATCCGGACGAGCTGCCGCTGGCCATCCAGGACCACGGCAATCCGGAGAGCCAGGTCTCGTTCCGCAATATCTGGGTGAGGCGCCTTTAGCTCTTGACGGGGGGCAGTCCCAGTCCCGCCAGCGCGGCGTTCAGATGCGCCAGCGCGTTGGCGGGCGGGCCGGGCCATTCGGTGCTGGGCGCGTTGCCCATGTAGCCGATGTCCTTCATGCCTTCGGGAAGGGAATAGAAGCCCGACATCACCAGCCCCCGCAGCCGGACGAAGAAACGGGCGGGCATTTCGTAGCCCGGCTTCACCTTTTCGCGCCAGGCGATGTCGTCGAAAATCGAACGCCGCTGCGTGTCGCCGGCAGATACAAAATCGGCGGCGAAACGCGTCTTGGCCTCGGCGTCCACCCAGGCTAGTCCCGCCAGGATCAGGGCGCGGTCCGCCTGTTGCTGGGGATAGGGCGCGCTGACCCATTCGTCGACGAACGCATCGATGGGAAGAGCCGCGGCGGATGGCGAATGGCTGTCCGCCGGGATCATCATCCCGGCGATGGTCTTCAACATGGCGCGCTGGGCCGGCGTCAGCGTCAGCGGCCAGGGCACCGTGGGATCGACCAGGTTGGGATCGGAGCCATATCCCTTCGCCGTGATGGGCGGCAATTCCATATTGGGCCAGGTGCCCGGCAGTGCGGCATCGGTCGTGATAACGGGCGCGCCTTGCGCACTGTCCACCAGCCAGGGGCTCGCGGTGGCGCCCGCCACCCAGGCCAGCGTGACGCGCCGGTTGATCTCGCCGCTCATATCTCGCCCTTCCGCATGCGCCCCGCCAGATGATCCATGCTGCGCCAGGCCAGCGCCATGATGGTCAGGGTCGGGTTCTTGTGGGCATTCGAGGTGAAGACGCCGCCATCGGCGATCACCAGATTGTCCACTTCCCAGGTACGCCCGAACTGGTCGGTGACGGAATTGCCCGCAGCGGTGCCCATGCGGGTCGTGCCCACCTCATGGATGATCCAGCCGCCCACCGCGATGGCTTCCTCCGGTGGAAGCCGGGGCGTCAGCACCGTGCCGCCCAGCTTTTCGATGATGGCGCGGGCGGTGGCGATGCCGTGCGCGATCTGGCGGTATTCGTGGTCGGAGAATTTCCAGTGAAAGCGCAGCACCGGAAGTCCGAAACGGTCCTTCGCTTCGGGGTCCAGCTCGCAATAGCTGTCGGCGTTGGGAATCATCTCGCCGCGCACGGTCAGCGAGATCTGTGCGCCGTAATATCGCCGCGCATCTTCCTTCAAGGGTGCGCCATAGCCGTCTTCCAGCCCCGCTGCGGGGCTGCCGGAACCCGGCGCGCCGAAGCGGCCGCCGATTTCGTAGTGATAGCCGCGCGGAAAATCCAGCTTGCCAGCCGCCTGCTCTTTATACAGCCACCAGGGGATGTAGAGATGGGCCACATCCTTGCCGTCTTCGTTATAGCGCGGGCGATTTTCCAGCGCCGGGATATGGCCGCTGACATTGGTGCCGGTGGTGTCGACCAGGTTCTTGCCCACCTGGCCGCTGGAATTGGCCAGCCCGTCATCCCTGGAATTCAGCAGCAGCCGCGCCGTCTCGCAGGCGCTGGCCGCCAGCACGACCGCGCGCGCCTGGATGAAATGGTTGGCGCCGGTGTGCCGGTCGAAATATTCCACGCCGGTCGCCTTGCCGCCCCTGCCGGTCACCACGCGGCTTGCCATCGCATCGGTCAGGATGCGCACCTTGCCGGTCGCCATCGCCATGGGCAGGAGCGAGGTGGTGCTCTGGAACGCCGCCCCGATGGCGCAGCCGCGCCCGCAAGGCGAAGCATAGAAACAGGCCTGGCGCGGCACGTTGTCGTCGGGAATGTCTTTCGTCAGCACCGCATAGCGCGACGGCACGCAGGGGATGCCCAGCGCATTGGCGCCGGCCTTGATGGCGAGTTCGTTGATGCGCGGCGGGGTGGGCGGCTGCAGCACGCCGGGCGAGGAATCGGGATGGTTCTCAAGCCCGGCATTGGCGCCGGAAACGCCGATCAGTTTCTCGGTGCGGTCGTACCAGGGCGCGATGTCGTCATAGGAAATCGGCCAGTCCATGCCCAGTCCATCGCGGCTGTGCGATTTGAAATCGTAAGGCCCGAAGCGCGGCACATGCCGGCCCCAGTGATTGGTACGCCCGCCCAGCATGCGCGAGCGCCACCATTTGAACACCGAGCCGGGCGCGTTGGTGTAAGGCTCGCCCGGCACCTCCCAGCCGCCGTCCGCCGTGGCGTCATAAAATCCGAAATGCTTGTCGGGCGTGGAACCGGCGCGCAGCGGCGCCTGCCAGTTCCACTTGAGCATGGCGTTTTCCTTGACCGGGTCATAGTCGCGACCTGCTTCCAGCACCAGAACCTTGATCCCGGCCCTTGCCAGCACCCAGGCTGCCATGCTGCCGGCCGCGCCCGATCCCACCACGATTGCGTCGGGTTCAAAATTGATGGCGGCGTCATGCGCCGGGCTCGCTTTGTGTGGGGGCATGGCTGTTCTTGGCTTTGTCGTTCCTGGGAACGCGAAGGCTATTGCAGGAAGCCGATGCAATCCAGAGCGATATTGGCCGGCGCCGATTCCCGCTAGTTCAGACGGAACACGCCATTGACCGCCTTCCATTCAGACGGGCTGACCTGGTGGCTGTGCGCGACCCGGACCGAATGCAGCGCTCCTTCCAGTTCGCGCTGCCAGAAATCGAGAAACGCCTTCAGGGCCGGGAAGGCGGGCGCCAGATCGTATTCCTGCCAGATGAATTGCTGCAGCAGGCTGGGATGGTCGGGGATGCGATAATGGATTTCCGCGGTGGTGAGGCCGTAACCGCCAAGGCGCAATACAAAATCCCTGCTGACCAACGCGTACCTCGCACATGAAGCACCCGATGCAACGCTAAAGCCGCTTGTACGCCGTCGCCAAACGGTTTTTTTGGCAGTTGCGAAGGGTGTCTGCCAGACGTGGCGGGCGTGGCGCCAGGCAGCACCATGCGATAGGCTGCGATCAAAGCCGGATTGGGAGGGGCCCGATGGGAATTTTGCGCACTGGGTTCTGGCGCGCGCTGCTGGCTGCGGGCTTTGTGATGCTGGCGGCGGGAGCGGCAGAGGCGGCGCCCGATTGCGCGCCATCCATGGGGCTCAAATTCGTCTGTGGCCTGAACGAGCCGGAAGACCTGCTCCAGGTCGGCACCAGCAAATGGATCGTCGCCAGCGGCATGGGCAAGGGCGGGTCCATCAGCCTGATCGACGCGGATGCCAAGCGTGCACAGCGGCTTTACACCGGCGCGGGCAACCAGATACGCTTTGACCGCAAGGCCTTCCCGGAATGTGCGGGCCCGCCCGACATTGTGCAGTTCAATACCCATGGCCTGGCCCTGCGCCCGGCGGGCAACGGCCTTTACCGGCTCTATTCCGTCACCCACCTGCCTTACGAAAGCATCCAGGTTTTCGTGCTGGACGCGCGCGGCGCGACACCGGCCATCACCTGGACCGGCTGCGTTCCTCTGCCAAAGGATTTCCGCACCAATTCGGTAACGGCACTGAAGGACGGGACCATACTTGCCAATGTGCAGATGCGTGGGTCCGCGACCAATGCCGACTTCATCAACCGCAAGGTCACCGGCGGCGTTTATGAATGGAAACCGGGCGGCAAGGGTCTGAAGCTGCTGCCGGGCACCGAGCTTGCGGGCAATAACGGCATCGAGATTTCGCCGGACCAGCGCGAATTCTACGTCGCCGTCTCCGGCACACAGACGGTGGTGATCTACCGGCTGGCGGATACGCGAACGCCCGCGCGACAGATCACGACGCCCTGGTACAATCTCGACAATATCCACTGGAGCGGCGACCGCCTGATCGCGGCGGGCATGATGTACGACGAGCCGGCCTGTGGCGGCACGCGCGCCCAGATTCTGTCGGCGCATCTGGACCTGAACTGTCATCGCGGCTGGGTGGCCGCCCAGCTCGATCCCAAGGCGATGCGCTGGAAGATCCTGGACTATGGCGAACCCAATCCGGCGTTCGGCGGCATCGCCACCGGCCTCATCATCGGCGACACGCTGTGGCTGAGCTCCTTTCAGGAGGCAAAGGCGGCATATCTGCCGCTGCCGGGACCGAAGAAGAAGTAAGAAACACATGACAGGGGGAACCGCCATGACCGGATTTGACCGCCGCCATTTCGTCACCGCCGCAATGCTTGGCGCAGGCGCCATCGCTGCGGTGCCCGCGCCCGCCCGGGCGCAAGCGCTGCCGCCGCTCAAGGCAAAGCTGGGCCATGAGGTGATGGGCATCCTGGACGAGAAGATGGCTCTTTATCTGGAACGCTTCGGTGTCGAAGGGGTGGGCACGGCCGCGACCATCACCGATCCCGGCCGCATCTACAACAGCGTGGACGAGCTCAAGCGGATGCGCGAGTTGGCCGAGAAGCATCACTTGACCATGGAAATCGCCGAATGCGCCCTGCCGACTCAGAATGTCGACCAACAGGCGCATCCCGCCATCAATCTGGGTGCAGGCGAACAGCGCGACCGCGACATTGAATCCTTCCAGCAGCTGATCCGCAATTGTGCCGCGGCGGGCATCCCCTGCATCAAATATGCGCTCAACTATCTGGGCGCGATGCGCACCAGCTATGAAGTTCCGGGACGGGGCGATGCGCTGGTCTCCGGCTGGCGGCTGGCCGATGCGCCCACGAACCTGCCGTTGACAAGGGCAGGCGTGGTGCCGGCCGACCTGTTCTGGGAACGCATCACCTATTTCCTGGAGCGGGCAGTGCCAGTGGCCAATGAATACAAGGTGCGTATTGCCCTTCACCCCCACGATCCGGGCGTACCGCCGGAAGGTTATCGCGGCATCCAACGGGTGCTGGGCACGGTCGATGGCGTCAAGCGCTTCGTGCAGATTCACGAAAGCCCCTACCATGGCCTGAATTTCTGCCAGGGCACCATGTCGGAAATGCTGCAGGACCCGGGCACCGAGATCTTCGACGTGATCCGCTGGTTCGGCAGCCGGGGGAAGATCTTCAATGTCCATTTCCGCAACATTCGCGGCCATCGCGACGATTTCGTCGAAACCTTCCCTGACGAGGGCGATGTCGACTTCGTCAAGGCGCTGAAGGTCTATCGCGAGGTGGGCTATGACCGCCTGCTGATGCCGGACCATGCCGCCACCATCGAGGGCGATCCGCGCGGGCGCATGGAAAATTTCGCCTTCGATTTCGGCTATATCCGCGGCCTGATCCAGTCGGAAAAGCACGTCGCGTGAAGAAGGGTGTGCCCATCACGCTCGCGGCCCTGCTGCTGACGGCGCCTGGTGCCATGGCCGATGGTGCCCATGACTGGACCAGCTGGGGCAACGGTCTTTCCTCCGACCATTTCGCGCCGGCGGACCAGATCACGCCGGAGAATGTCGCGGGCCTGAAGCCGGTATGGAAATTCGTCATCGTCCAGAAGGGCGCCTGGGAGGTGACGCCCCTGGTCGTCGATGGCGTGATGTATGTGCAGGACATGCAGGGTACCGCCTATGCGCTCGACCCGGAAACCGGCGGACAGTTATGGCGCCACGCGACCGGTCTGCGCGGCAAGATGCGGGCGCTGGCTTTCTGGCGCGGCGACGGCACCCACGGCGCGCGCGTGGTCATGGCGGTGCAGACCCGCATCTATGCGCTGGACGCGGGGACCGGAAAACCCGCCGCCGGCTTTGGCGGCGACAAGGGGTACATCGACATCCGCGATGGCTTCGCCGGCCCAAAGGATCGTTATGGACTTTCGTCGCCGCCAACGATCTACAGGAACCTTCTGATCACCGGGCCATCGACACAGGAGTTCGGTGCGCACGGCCCTCCTGGCGATCCGCGCGCCTATGACGCGGTGACGGGCAAGCTGGTATGGCGCTTCCACACGGTGCCGCGCCCCGGAGAGCGCAATTTCGGCACATGGGGCGATGGTTGGAAGAACCGCTCCGGCCCCAGCGCCTGGGGCACCATGTCGGTGGACGAAAAGACCGGCCTGGTCTTCGTGCCCACGGGCAATCCCGCCGACAGTTTCATCGGCGTCGACCGGCCGGGCGACAACCTTTATGCCAACTCAATCATAGCGCTGGATGCGATGACCGGTGCCTATCGCTGGCATTTCCAGACGGTGCATCACGACCTGTTCGACTATGACAATGCCACGGCGCCCGCGCTGATCGACCTGACGGTCCAGGGCAAAAAAGTGCCCGCGCTGGTGGCGGTGACCAAGCAGGGGCTGATGTTCATCCTGGACCGGCGCACCGGAAAGCCCGTCTTTGGGGTGGAAGAACGCCCCGTGCCCGCCAGCACCTTGCCGGGCGAACAGGCTTCGCCCACCCAGCCCTTTCCCATCAAGCCGCCACCGCTGGTGAAGATGGGCATGACAAAAGGCGACATCACCACGATCACCAAAGAGGCGCATGATTTCTGCACCGCTGAGTGGGACCGGCTGGGGCTGAAGGATTCGCCGCCCTTCACGCCGCCGCGTCTCGGTGGCCCGAACCTGTTCCTGCCCGGAAATACCGGTGGGCTGGGCGGGGCCTGGGGCGGGGCTTCGGTGAACCCGAAGACCGGCACCATCTTCGTCAACACCAACAACCTTCCGGCCTACAGCTATATCGTGAAGGTGGACGCGAATGACCCGCTGTCGGCCGGCGGTTACAAGGTGGACAAGGCCTATACCAAATTGCTGGACCCGAAGGGGTTGCCCTGCCTTCAACCACCGTATGCCGAGATGGTGGCGATTGAGGGCAACAGTGGCGACATCCTCTGGCGCCGGCCGCTGGGCAGCGCCGAAGTCTATGGCGACCTGGGCAAGGACAAGGGCTCGCCCAATCTGGGCGGCTCGCTGGCGACGGGCGGCGGGCTGGTGTTCATCGGCGCCACGGGCCTGGGTTATCTGGGCGCCGCCGTCGATCAGCCGGTGCTGCGCGCCTATGATGCCAGGAACGGCAGGGAAGTGTGGAGCGCACGCCTGTCCTCGCCCGCCGAGGCCAATCCCATGAGCTTTGTCGGCAAAAGCGGCCGCCAATATGTGGTGGTTGCCTCCAGCGGCGCGGCGCGTCCGGATGCCGAGACCGCGTTGATCGCATTCGCCCTGCCAAGGCCCGGCGAGAAGATCGTGGACCTCAATCCGGCACCGCTGCCGTCAGGGGAGGCGATGGTTGCGCCCGTGCCGGTGACGGTCAAAACCGTCGACGATTTGCCGCAAGGCCCCGGCCGCGCAGATGTGGCGCGCGTCTGCACATCCTGTCACGCCATTGGCACGGCAATTTCCCAGCATCGCGACGCGGCCGCCTGGGGCCGCGTCGTCGAAGACATGCGCGCCCGTGGCGCTCCCGCCGATGACACGGCAGCGGCGCGCATCGGGGACTATCTGGCGGCCCATTATGGACCGCCATGAGCTAGTCGACGTGACCTCCGCCGGCAGTTTGCGCCGGCGGATTGCCCAGGTCCGCAACCGTGCCTTCCCAGGGGAAGGACAGGGTGGGATCGTTGGCGAAGCGCTTCATTTTTATGGTCAGGCGCGCGCCAGCGCCCGGCTCCAGCCGCAGCGGGAACTGCGGCGCATTCACCTGGTTCGCCGTCTTGCCGTCCGACACCGAAACGATCTGGTGCTCGGCATAGGCGCCGCCCTGTACGATCACGCTGCGCGGCTTGCTGGGGCTGATATTGACGATGGTGGCGGTCAACCCATCGTCGCTCCAGCTGTCGACCAGCACCGCGACATCCGGTGGCAGGCCGGCGCGGCGACGGTCGGGATCGAAATATCGCAGGCGGGTGAACAGTAGCGTGCCGCCCTGGCTCATCGAGGATCGGGCCCAGCTGCCATGCTGCAGGTAGAGGCCGCCTTCGATCAGCTGGGTCAGCGCCATGATCGAGGCGGGATTGAACTCCAGCGCGCTGTCGGCCAGGCGCATGTCGGGCGAGGTAGTGTCGGCGTCCACTTCCTCCATATGCTTGCGCATATGGACCAGCGCGGCGCGCAGCGCCTTGACCGGATAGCCGGGGTTCTTGCCTTCCAGGAAGTGATACCAGTCGGTCTCCTCGCAGCGGGCGCGGTCCGACGGCTTCATGGAGAGAGCGTAAATCTCCAGGAAGTTCTTGTTATACCTGCCTGGCTTGAAGCTGTAGAAGCCCTGGTCGCCATACATGGTGGGCGCCGACAGCTTGCCGTCGACCGTTTTGGCCGCCGCATCGAACTTGTCGGCGGTCTTGCGCCACACATCCAGATATTTGTCGTCGCCCTTCGACAGTAGATAGGCATTGTAGAAGCCGCCCACGCACCATGGCACGCGGTTGCGGTCCTGCCGATCGCCGGTCATGGGCACGATGGGGGAGAAGCCCCAGCCATAGGTGCCCGCATACCATTTGTTCTCCGGGCCGCCGATCTTGCCGTCCAGCCCGACCTTGGAGGGAATGATGCCGCCATTTGCCCTGGCGCGCTCGGCCCAGGCGTCGCAATAGCCCAGCACCCAGTCCTTGTACTTCTGGTCGTGCGTCAGCATGTAGGCATTGGTGGCGAGCTGCGTGGACGCCAGGTTGAGCGGGTGGTCGCCCACCACGTCGCCATAATCCTGGAAGTGGGCCAGCATCTGCTTGTAGTCGTTTTCGCCGTGGCCGAGGCTGGGAAAGCGGTCCTTCACATCGATGGGATCGCCGGTCCAGTCCAGCGCGGTGGCCTCGCGCAGCATGGGCCCGCGGCTGCCGTTCATCAGGCTCTTGATCAGCTTCAGCTTGGGATCGTAGTTGGGTGCGCCCGGATCCTCGTCCATGTAGAAACCGGCGAAGCGCCTGACGCGCTCGCGATAGCGCTGGCTGTAGGGCGCGCCCAGCGGCATCAGGTTGAAGACGGTCAGGCCCTCGCCATTGTGCTGCCAGTCGAACTGGGCGGGGAATTCCTTGAAATACATGCCCAGTTTGGCGATCGGCACGTCGGTAGTCTTGGCCTCGGTGTATTGCTGGACATGGCCTTCATAGGCCTTGGTGTACATCTGGCGAATGATCTCGTCGCCGCCCAGCGCATAAAGGTGCGGCCAGTCATTGACGTTCTCGATGGCATCGTCCGGACCGTCGTCGCCGCCCCAGCGCGGCGTGGTCTCCAGCCAGCCGGTGGCCTGGTCGAAATAGCGCTTGAAGAATGTCACGCAGGCCGCGGTGTGTGCATGCAGCAGTTCGCGCTCCAAGAGCGCCCATTCGGGCGGGTCCATTGGGGCGTTGATGGTAAAGGTCTCGGCCGCCTTCAGCGGCATCATGCCGGCCGCCAGGGTAGCGGCCGTCCCCAGCAGAAATGTACGGCGTTTCATGATGTTCCCTCCATGTCCGGCAGCCCCTTGAGACGTCCGCTTTAGCATCAGGATAGAAGCCGCACGCGCATCATGGCCAAGCCAATTCCGCTATCGGACGATGCGCGCCCGGCATCGGTCAGGGCCCCTCATGGACTTAGCGAGGCGATGTAGGCGGCGATGTCCAGCCGCATGTCGTCGCTCAGGTTGGCGACTTCCGGGCGCATCATGTCGGCGCCTTCGCCACGGCGGGTGCCGCGCTTGAAGTCGGTCAGCTGGCGCATGATGTAGCTGGGTGAATGGCCCGCCAGCGCCGGTATCTGTCCATTGCCGCGCAGGCCGGGACCATGACAGGCGGCGCAGGGAAAGGCACCTGCGCCTGATTCCACCAGCTTCCTGCCGCGGGCGATGCTGCCCTTGGGCACATAGGCGACGAAGCCGGAACGGAAATCGCGCAGTTCAACGCGCTCCAGATTCTCCGGCATTTCGATGATGCGCTTGCCGATGGGCTCCTTCTTGCCGCGCGCCGGTTGCAGCATGTTGTGGCTGTTGATCTCGGTCGCGGGGACCATGTCGGTCTCAACCACCCGGATCCACTTGGTCATCTTCAGTTTTGAGAAATACTGGGCGGCGATGCGGATTTCGGCGTCGTTGGACGCCTTGGCGATCTTCATCATGGCGTTGATCGAGCCCATCTTCTGGGTCGAGGAATGGCGCTTGCCGCTGCGCATGTCGGCAACCTGCTGGACGATATAGGCGGCGGGAAGACCCGCCAGCGGGGCATTCTCGGGCCGGCCATGTCCATTGGGCAGGTGGCAATAGCCGCAGGCCATCACATCGGGCTTCCTGCCGTGGGCGACAATGCCGGGCATCGGCGGATGGTCCGCCGGATACCAGTCGGGCGGACCGAAGCCGTTGTTGACTTCCGCCAGGGTAAAAACCTTTTTCGATCCGGGCAGGCGCGCCTTTTCATGGGGATTGGGCTTGGGCCATTTGTGGGTGGGCACCGGATAGGCCCAGGCGGGCAGTCCCGGCTCGGTGGCGTTTTTTTGCGCCATTGCGGAGCCGGCGATGAGCGCGGTGCCCGCGATGGCGGCCAGAATGGCAAGTCCAAATCCCGCGACGAGCCCCGATCGGCGCATATGCTTCCCCCTGGTTTTTTTATGGGGCGAGTGGCGCACGAACGGGCGCGCAAGGCAAGCCTCTTTGGCTCCGTTTCAGGCGCGTCCGGCCTCAATCAGCACCACCCCGGCCATGATCAGAACGCCGCCGACCGCCTTCTGCATCAGGTTGCGGGCCGACAGGTCCTCGCGCCCCAGCCGGGGAACAAGGAGGGTCAGAAGGATGCCGAACAGGAAGACGAAAAAGGTCGAACTGGCGGAGATCGCCGACACCACCCCCACCGGCGCCAGCAGCGAGGCATAGCGCACCCCCAGACCGCCGCCCAGATTGACCAGTTCGTTGGCGGCGTTGACACCGATCACCGCGCCGGGATTGCGCCTGAGCAGGCGCACGAACTGGCGGCGATAGCCGGGCACCGACAGGATGGCGCCGCCGAACAGGCCCTCGCCGGCAAAGGTCCAGAAGGTGGTGCTCCAGAACGCGTCATGCACCGCGAAGAATTTGAATACCACGCTGGAAAGGGCCAGAACGAAAGTGGCTCCCAGCATCAGGAGCACCAAACGCAGCTTGACGGCGCGCAGCCGGAAGGAATTGTCCAGCGACAGCCCGATGGCACCGGCCACGATCAGCGCCGCCCCGCCCAGTTGCGGCGGGCTGGGCACCTCATGCAGGACCAGAAGGCCCAGCGCAAAGGTGAACAGCGTGTTGGCCTGGAACAGGGGCGCGACCACGCTGGCTTCCTCACGCTGGATGGCGCGCAGGTAGAACAGCATCGCGCCCATATAAAGGATGCCCGACAGGGTCATCACGACAATGGCCGTAGCTGAAAGCGCCATCACCTCTGGATTGAAGGCCCAGATCGCCGGCAGTGCCACGACACCAATGAAGGCGGTGAACACCATCAGGACCGCGGTGTCGCTGTCGCGGAAATCTTGTCGACCAGATACTTGTCGATGTGGGTCGAGATTGCCCACAGCACCGGTCCGGAAAAGGCGAACAGAAGCCACACGGGTCCGCCCGCCCCCCGGCTAGAGCGCGGTCACGCTTGTCGGCGCAGGCTGGGCGGCGGCCAGCGGATTGCGCAGCGCAAACAGGAAGGCGTCGGCTTCCAGTTCGAACACATCGCCCGGCTGGGTTTTCACCCCAGCGCTGAAGGACAGGGTCGCCGTGCCGAAGAAATGCACATGCACGTCGCCGGGGCGGCGGAACCCTTCATATTTGAAGTGATGCGCCTCCAGATTGGCAATGGTGTGGCTCATATTGTCTTCGCCCGAAAGGAAGGGCTGGTCGAATATGATCTCGTTGCCGCGGCGGACGCGCGAGCGGCCGATGACCGCGCCTGGCAGTGCGCCAGTCAGCAGTTCAGGCCCGAAGGAGCATGCGCGCAGCTTGGAATGGGCCAGCCACAGGTAGTTGAACTTCTCGGTCACATGGTCCGAAAATTCGTTGCCCAGCGCAAAGCCCAGGCGGCGCGGCTGGCTGTCGGGGCCGATGACATAGAGGCCCGCGATCTCCGGCTCTTCGCCGCCGTCCTGGGCGAAGGCGGGCGAGGGAAGGGGAGCTTCAGGTGCCACCACGCTGGCGCCATCGCCCTTGTAGAACCATTCCGGCTGCACGCCTTCTTCACCTGGCCCGGGTTTGCCACCCTCCAGCCCCAGCTTGAACATCTTCATGGAGTCGGTCAGTTCGTCGCCGCCGGACAGCTTCTTGTGCATGGCGTTGCGGCCCTCGGCCGAGCCCATATGGGTCAACCCCGTGCCGGTGACGATCAGGTGCGCGGGATCGGACGGATGATCCAGCGGCGCCATCACCCGGCCTTCCGCCAGGGCGGCACGGATGTCCACCGTCTCGCCCAGCCCCATGCCAGCCACCACGCCGGCCAGGCTGGCATTGTTGGCGATGGCCATCTGGGCCAGGGCGTAGGTGCTGGAGACGCCCTCGACCACCTGCCCGTTCGTGTCATTGCCCAGGGCTGCGACCTGGCGCGCTCCGTCCTTTGTCCTGAACTGTACCAGCCTCAACACCATGGTCATTCTCCGCGCATAGCGGCGCCTTTTTGGCGCCAACCCGCAGCGAACGCAAATGCCATGTGAGGCGTTATCGGCAGGATGGAGCGCCTCCATCGCCCATTTGCAGAAATTCGATGATCGCCCCCCGTTTCCGGCCTGCCTTCTGTATTGCCGGACTGTGTGTTCTAGCCCTGCTGCTGGACGGCGGCCACGCTGTTGCGGCGGCCCAGGGCGCCGCCGCCGGCAATGGCACCAGCGGCAGCGGCCGGGCCGAGGCCCTGCTGGTCGCACAGCTCGTCGTGCTGATGGTGGTGGGGCGCCTGCTGGGCGAAGGGATGCAGCGCATCGGCCAGCCCGCCCTGATGGGCCAGCTTCTGGCCGGCATGCTTCTGGGGCCCTCGCTGTTCGGCTGGGCGTGGCCGCAGGGCCAGCATTTCCTCTTTCCGGACGATCCCGCGCAGAAGGGCATGCTCGAGGGCATCTCGCAGGTGGGCATCCTGCTCCTGCTGCTGCTGACGGGCATGGAGACCGATCTGCGGCTGGTGCGCAAGTCGGGCCTTGCCGCTATCGGCATCGCGCTGTGCGGCATTGCATTTCCCTTCGCCTGCGGATTTCTGCTGGGGCAGTTCGGCCCGGCTTCGCTGTTCGGCAATGGCAGCCGGCTGGTGACCTCGTTGTTCCTCGGGACGGCGCTCTCCATCTCATCGATCAAGATTGTTGCCACGGTGGTGCGCGAGATGAATTTCATGCGCCGCAACCTGGGCCAGATGATCGTCGCCACCGCCATCATGGAAGACACGGCGGGCTGGGTGATCATCGCCATCACATTTGGGCTTGCCGGCGCGGGCAGCGGCGGCGGCATCGACTGGCTGGACGTGGGCAGGACCGTGGCCGGCGTGATCCTGTTCCTGGCCTTCTGCTTCACCGCCGGGCGCTGGCTGGTGTTCGCCGCCATCCGCTGGGCGAATGACAGTTTCCGCAGCGAATTTCCCGTCATCACCATGATCCTTGTGATCATGGGCGGCTTTGCCCTGATCACTCATCTTCTGGGCGTGCGCGACGTGCTGGGCGCCTTCATGGCGGGCGTGCTGATCGGGGAATCGCCCATCCTGACGTCCCACATCCAGCAGCAGCTGCGCGGCATGATCACCGCGTTTTTCATGCCGGTCTTCTTTGCCCTCTCGGGCCTCTCGGCCGACCTCACCATCCTGAAAAGCGGCGAGATCGCACTTCTGACGGCGGGGCTGGTGGCTATCGCCAGCATCGGCAAATTCTCCGGCGCATTTTTCGGTGCGATGCTGGGCCGGCTCTCCTGGCGCGAGGGTGTCGCGCTGGGCTGCGCCATGAATGCGCGCGGTTCCACCGAGGTGATCGTGGCCTCCATCGGCCTGTCGATGGGCGCGCTGACAGGCGATCTCTACACCATGATCGTGACCATGGCGCTGGTCACCACGATGGCCATGCCGCCCATGCTGCGCGCGGCGCTTTCGCGCATCCCCATGACCGACGAAGAAAAGACCCGCATCGAGCGCGAGGCGATCGACGCACGCGGCTTCGTGCCGGGGCTGGAGCGTTTGTTGCTGGCTGTGGACGACAGCGCCACCGGCCGCATGGCGGCGCGGCTGGCGGGACTTTTGGCGGGGCCGCACGGCATGCCGGTGACGATCCTGCGTCTCGACACCGACCTGCGAGACACCGGCGGCGACAAGCCGGAAAGCCGTGTGGAAAAGGACAAAAAGGAAGCCGGCAGCAAGGGCCATGCGGAGCGCGCCGCCCCCAAACAGGAAGAGCGCGGCGAAATCACCGGCGCCCAGGCGCGCAAGACTGGTGGCGCGGAGCTGCGTGAAGACCCCCTGGCGCGCGAGGTCACCACCGGGGCGCGGCGCGGCGCCGCCAAGGTCATCGCCGACGCCGCCGAGCCCGACCCCGAAGACGTGCATCTGACCCAGCTTGTGCCGGTCGACGCGCCCGCCGACGTGGTGCGCGACGAGGCCCGCAAGGGCTACGATCTTCTTTTCATCGGCCTGGATGGCGCGGTGGGCGAGGACGGCAGCTTCGCCCCAAGGCTGACCCGGCTTGCCGCCGGCTTCGAAGGCCCGCTGGCGGTCCTGGCCCATCCCGAGCAGAAACGGCGCATCCTGGGCTCGCGCAGCCGCATCCTGGTGCCGGTAAACGGCTCGGGCCCATCGCGCCGCGCTGCCGAACTGGCCTTCGCCCTGGCGCGTGGCACCGGCGCCAGGGTCCAGTGCCTGTTCGTTTCCCAGACCGACGGCCGCTCGCGAACCCGCGTGCGCGAGGAAGGCGTGCTGCGCGACATGACCGAACTGGCCGAGCGTTACGATGTCGCGCTGGCCACCCAGATATCGCCCCGCGGGGAGGCGGGCTCGGCCATCGTGCGGGACGCCCGGCGCGGCTATGCCATGATCGTGATGGGCGCCAGCGCCCGGCCGGGTGACGAGCTTTATTTCGGCAACACCGCCAACGCCGTGTTGCAGGGCACCGCATTGCCGGTGCTGATCGTGGCGACGTAGGGGGACAGGCCGCGACCGCCCCATGCCACGCTCTGGCGTAACGATTTGCAGGCAAATGGCACCCGTTTCGGGGACAATTTTCCGCCCCCCTCCCTGTTGTCCACGGTGGACAGGAAGGAATGCGGGACCGTTTGTGCGCCTGGAGTTTCATTCCCCAAGGATCGCACGGGTCGCTGTGGACAGGGAGGGTGGATAGGAGCGTGTTTGGTCAACCCACACCCATCACCTGAATAATCACTGGGTTGAGCGTCGCTGTCGCTCCCGCCTAGTTCTCCAGCCAGTGCAGCGAGAAGAGGCGTTCTTCGTCGGTCCACACCGCGCGGGGGCGAAAACCGGCGCGCGCCGCCAGTTCGCGGAATGCCTCGATCGTGTATTTGTGGCTGTCCTCGGTATGGATCGGCTCGCCCTGGACGAAATCGAAGCGGCGGCCCGCAAACTCGACGCTCTGCCGCTTCAGGCTCACCAGATACATCTCGATGCGATGGGCGGCGCTGTTGTAGGGCGCATAATGGGCGAAGCCGTCCAGGTCGAAACCGGCATCCAGCTCGCGGTTGGCGCGCGCAAGCAGGTTCTTGTTGAAGGCCGCCGTAATGCCGGCACTGTCGTTATAGGCCGCGTGCAGGCGGCGCGGGTCCTTCACCAGGTCGACACCGACCAGAAGCCCGCCCCCATTCAGGCTGGCGCGCATGCGCCTGAGCAGGCAGTCAGCAGTTTCAGGGCGGAAATTGCCGATGGTGCTGCCAGGGAAGAAGCCGGCGCGGCGCGGTGCGCCCGGCAGCGGCGGGATCGCCAGCGGCATGGTGAAGTCGGCCACCAGCGGCCGCATGGCCAGGGCCGGATAATCGGCGGCCAGCGTACGCACCACCCCACCCAGATAATCGCCGGATATGTCCAGCGGCGTATAGGCCGCGGGACCTTGCAGCGCATCCAGCAGGATACGGACCTTGGTGAGCGAACCGGCGCCGAATTCCACGATTTCCGCCCCTGGACCAATCAGCGCTGCGATCTCGCGCGCATGGCGGTGAAGAAGACCCAGCTCGGTGCGGGTCTGGTAATATTCGGGCAGCGCGCAGATGGCATCGAACAGATGCGAGCCTTGCTGGTCATAGAAGAATTTGCAGGGAATTTCCTTGAGCGAGCGGGACAGGCCCTCTGCCAGGCAGGCGGCGAAATCATCACCCTCGGGCGGGGCAACAGCACGGACCAGACGCGCATCCATCAGATGTCCTCCGCAACGCGAATATCGGCGAACCAGCGCGCCGCGCTCAAGCAGCGAAGCGGTAGCGCATTAAAGAAAGAGAGGCGCGCGTTCATGCATCCTCCGCAAGACGGATTCCGCTGAACTGCCAGCGCGCCGAAGGTGGGAAGAAGTTGCGATAGGACGGCCGCGCATGGCCCGGCGGGGTGGCCACCGAGCCGCCGCGCAGCACCAGCTGGCCCACCATGAACTTGCCATTATATTCGGCGGCGATGCCTTTGAATGGCCTGAAACCCGGATAGGGATCGTAGGACGAGCGCGTCCATTCCCAGACCTGCCCGTGATCGAAACCACCCCGGCAGGCGTCGGCCGTCGCCGCCGCCTCCCATTCGAACTCGGTGGGAAGGCGCTTGCCCGCCCATGCGGCATAGGCGGCGGCTTCGAAGAAGCTCACATGCTCGACCGGGGCGCCTGGATCGAGAGGCATGACTCCCGCCAGGGTGAAGACAAGTGGATTTTCCTTGGCGCTGCCGTCATCGTCCTTCAGCCAGTAGAGCGGGGCTTCCCAGCCTTCCTGCTGCACCATCGCCCAGCCCTCCGACAGCCAGAGTTCGGGGCGTCGATAGCCGCCATCGGCGATGAAAGCGCGATATTCGCCATTGGTCACGGGACGGGAGGCGATGCGGAACGGCCTCAGCAACACCTCATGGCGCGGGGTTTCATTGTCGAAGCCAAAGCCGCCGCCGGCATGGCCTATCTCTGCGATGCCGCCCGGATGCTCCAGCCAGCGCAGGCTCTCTCCCGCTCGCGCAGGCAGACAGAGGGGGGAATCAGAATAAGCCGGCAGCAGCGGATTGGCGAAGAAGGCGTGCTTGATGTCAGTCAGGATCAGTTCCTGGTGCTGTTGCTCGTGATGAAGGCCCAAAAGTACGGCGTCGCGCAGCTGAGGATCGCCCAGCACGCCTTCCATTGCCGCATCGACATGGGCACGAAAGTCCAGCACCTGCTCCAGCGTCGGACGGGTGATCAGGCCGCGGCGAGGGCGCGGGTGGCGCGGGCCCAGCGCCTCGTAATAGGAATTGAACAGATAGGCGAAGCTGGGATCGAAGGGCCGATAACCAGGGCGCCGTGACAGGATTACGGTCTCGAAGAACCAGCTTGTGTGGGCCAGATGCCATTTGACCGGGCTGGCATCGGGCATTGACTGGATCTGGCAATCCTCCGGCGACAGCGGCGCGGCCAAGCCAAGGCTGTGGCTCCGAACCGCGCGATAGGTCCCTGCCAGCGGGTCTCGACCTTCAGGGGCGGTTTTCGGTTCTGCGGCATTCATCTGATCGGGCCCCTGTCGCGTTCACCGGTAGATAGGAACCATCTGCCCCGGCTCCAAGTTCCCTCGGGTGCGGACCCCCAGATTAAGGACGGCTCTGTGTTCCGGATAGTACCAATTGGAACCGGCGGCGTGTCGCGGCGTTCACAACGCACGGGGAGAGGCATGTGAAGCCCGGGGCGGCTGGCGAATCCATGAATGTCCATGTCAACAGTGCGCAAATGCAGGCCGGCGCGATCGATTTCCTGCAGGGTGGTGGCCAGATGGGCCAGGCCATCCGTGCGCTGGACTGGGCCGATACGCCGCTGGGCCCACCGCAGGATTGGCCCGGGCCGCTGAAGACATGTCTTCGCATCATGCTGTCCTCGCGCCAACCCATGTGGGTGTGGTGGGGCCCTAAGCTGATCAATTTCTACAACGACCCCTATCTGGCGATCATCGGCGGCAAGCATCCGGGTGCGCTGGGCCGGCCCGCACGCCAGGTCTGGTCCGAAATCTGGAATCAGATCGAGGAACGCATCGAAGCCGCCATGCGGGGCGAGGCGACCTATTCGGAAGCCGAGTTGCTGGTGATGCATCGCAACGGCTATGACGAGGAGACCTATTACACATTTTCGTTCTCGCCGGTCCCTGACGATAATGGCGGCATCGGCGGCATCGTCTGCGCCAATACCGACGATACCGACCGGGTGATCGGCGCGCGCCGCCTGGCACTCCTGCGCGAGATCGCCTCGCGCACCTGGGATGCCGATACCGTCGCGGAGGTCTATACGCTGGCGGCGCGTGCACTGAGCGCCGATCCGCGCGACCTTCCCTTTGCGCTGCTCTACCGGCTCGACGGCAGTGGCACCTATGCCAGCCTCGCGGCTGCCTGCGGTATCGAGGCGGGCCATGCGGCCGCGCCGGCGGTTTCAGCGCTGGACCAGCCCCTGCCCTGGCCGTTGGGCGAAGTGATCCGCACCGGCCGGCGGCGAGCGGTCGCCAATCTCGGCGAACGTTTTGTCGATCTGCCCAAGGGCCCCTGGAGCGACGCCCCGCGGGAGGCGGTGCTGCTGCCGTTGTCGGCCAGCGCCGACAGCGCGCCGCGCGGCGTCCTGATCGTCGGCGCCAATCCCTATCACGGCCGCGACGAGGCATTCGACAATTTCGCCGTGCTGGTGGCGCGCCAGATCGCCAGCGCCGTCGTCAATGTCGAGGCCTTCGAGGCCGAGCGCGAGCGCGCCAAGTCTGCCGACGTGCTGGCGCTGGAGATCGAACATCGCCGCCGTATCGAGCGGCACCAGAACCAGCTTCTGGACGAACTGAACCACCGGGTGAAGAACACGCTGGCCACGGTCCAGGCGATGGCCGTCCAGACCCTGAAGGGCGCCGACGCACAGGCGCGCGATGCCTTCATCGCCCGGCTCTTCGCCCTGTCCAGCCAGCACGACCTTCTGACCATGGACAATTGGGAGGGCGCCTCGCTGGAAGGGGTGCTGCGCCGCGCGCTCCGGCCCTGGCGCGAGGAAGACCATGTCCGCTTCGTGGTGGAGGGCCCGGCGGTTCATTTGGACCCCAAGAAGGCATTGGCGCTGGGCATGGCCTTCCACGAGATGGCCAGCAATGCGGCCCGTTTCGGTGCCCTGTCGAACGCCGAAGGCCGGGTGCGGGCCAGCTGGACGGTGGAGCCGGATATGCTGCATTTCCGCTGGCAGGAATCGGGCGGCCCGGCCGTAAGCGAACCGGCGCGACGCGGCTTCGGCCTCAGGCTGATCGAATATGGGTTGGCGCGCGAGATCGCGGGTCGCGTGCACATGACCTTCGATCCAAAGGGATTGATCTGCGAATGGGAGATGAAACTGCCATGACAGAGAGGGCCGCGGACGAGCCGGGCAAGTCTCCGCGGGTGCTGGTTGCCGAGGACGAGATCGTCGTCGCCCTCTTCATCGAGGACATCCTGGCCGAGTTCGGCTACCGCGTGGCGGGCGTGGTCTCGCGCCTGGAAGATGCGATGGCGCATCCGCCCAATTACGACCTGGCGGTGCTGGATGTCCATCTGAACGGCCAGCCGGTGTTCGATTTCGCCGACCGGCTGGCGGCGCAAGGCACGCCCTTCATCTTCGCCACCGGCTATGGCGAGCGCGGCATTCCCGATCGCCATCGCGGCCGGCCCGTGCTGCAGAAACCCTATATGCCCGAAACCCTCAAACGGGCCCTGGACGAAGTGGCTATAACCGCGTGAGGAACGCGGTCATCGTCGCATAGGCGCTTTTATCCTCCAGGAAGAACAGGTGCCCGCCTTCGAAAAAGGCCAGTTCGGCGCCCGGAATGCGCGACGCCAGCGCCCGCAGATTTTCAGGCCGCGCGATCGCGTCATGGTGCCCGCCCATCACCAGCACCGGACAGGCGATGCCCGCCAGCCGTTCCCAGCTGTCGTGACCGGCCCGGGCCTCAAGCTGCCGCGCGGCGCCGGCGGCGTGGCCGGGCTCGTCCGCAAAGGGGTCGGCCGCGGCAAAGGCATGCAGCATCCGGTATTGCGCCGGGTTGGCCGCCTTCCATGCCGCGTCGCGGCGGACATCGGACAGTGACAGCACCAGTTCGGCGCGCTCTTGCCGGCTCATCGGGGGCAGCTCGTGATAGGGAAAGGAAGCGCCGCCCGCCCCGCCGGAGGAGGTGCAGCACAGCACCAGCCTGCGCACCCGGCCGGGATGGCGCAGCACCAGTTCCTGGGCAACCATGCCGCCAAAGGATACGCCCACCACCAGGGCGCTATCCCAGCCCAGATGGGCCATCAGGCCGGCGGCGTCGTCTGCATAGTCGGCCATGCAATAGGGGATATCGGGCTTGGAGGAGCGGCCCATGCCGCGCTGGTCGAACTCCACAACCTCGAAATACCGGTCCAGGGGCCCGGAAAACCGGGTTTCGGGCCGTCTCAGGTCGCCCCCGGTCCCGCCAATAAGGAGGAGGGCAGGCCCGCTGCCCCGGCGCTCGTAACAGATTTCAATGTTTCCTACGTCAACAATGGGCATGGGCTGAATGTACAATTCGGGGAGAGAAAGGTGGAATCTGGAAACCCTGCAGTAATTGCAGGTCCCCCATGTGACCTGAAAGCCTCACAAATTTCCCTGATTTTATTGGACCGGAACGAGTGGTCTGATATTTTCTTGGCTACTTCAGAGGGGCCCCTGATAGAGGGGTGTGGCTATGACGTTCGGGACGCGCGCTGCGATATTCGCCGCGGGCCTCGTTGCCGCATACGCGGCCGGGGTTCCCGCGCGGGCGGATTCGCTGTCGCCGACCCTGCGCTCCTTCGGGGAAGCCAAGGCGATCTCAGCCTATGAATTGTCGGCGACGGGCGTGGCCGGCTTCTCGCTGCAACCGGAAGTGACGGCCAGCTTCGGCAACAGTGCTGCCCGTCTGGCGGGTGCCGCCTATGGCATGCCGCTGCCCCTGGGCCATCCCAGTTTTGCCACCAGCACGGCCCTGACCAGCAACCTCGCGCTGGATGCGGGCCGCGGCGTGGATGTGGCGCGGCGTTTCACCAGCAGCGACGGCACGCGCTCGCCCTTCCTGTCGCCGGTTGAATCGCCGTTCCTGGGTCTTGCCAATGGCGGCCGCTATGCCGGTGTGACCTTCCTGCCCAATGCGATGCTGCGCGTGCGTCTGGGCACGTCGCTGAACAGCGAGCGTCTGGACCAGTTCGCCTTCGATCCCTATTCCGCCGGCACGCCGATGCTGGGGCTGCTCTACGATCCCAGCCAGACCCAGTCGCTGCTGGCGGGCCTGTCCTGGGATATATCCGGCACCAGCGGCATCGATATGAATGCCATCAGCGCAAGCCGCTCCGGCGTGCCGCTGGGTATCGCCCAGGCGGCGAGCATCGCGCCCAAGGCGTCCACCCGGGCGGTCTCGGTGTCGGCACGGCTTGGCCTGGGCTCGGGCTGGGTGACCACGGCCTCTTTCAGCGAGGGGCTCAGCCAGCTCGACCTGCGGGGCGGCGCGGTCAGCGAGGCGCGAGAGCAGTCCTATTCCTTCGCCATCACCAAGCACGGCCTGTTCGGCGATGACGCGCTGGGCCTGTCGCTCAGCCAGCCCGCGCCCAGCATGGCCGGCAGTTTCGCCAGCCTGCTTGGCGGCGGCGATTTGCCCCCGCTGGTGGCGGGCCGCACCCTGGCGGGCCGTCCCGAGACCGACTTCCAGCTGGGCTATGTCACCAACTTCCTGGACGGCGCGGTGGCTCTGCAGACCAACGCCGCCTATCAGATGAACGTGCAGGGCAAGAACGGCGCCAGCTCCGTCTCGCTGCTGTCGCGCGCCAAGATCAAGTTCTGAAACCCCGATACATCTTTGCGGCCGTACTCGTGTTGCTCGCAGGCCTGGGGCTCGATGCCTTCTGGCTCGAGCCATCGTCGCTCAGGCTGACCCGGTACGACCTTCCCGCACCCATCCCGGCCTTGCGGGGCCTTCGCATCGCGGTGATTGCCGACCTTCACGCCGGCAGCAACTATATCGGCAAAAGCAAGATCGACAGGGTGGTCGCCATGACCAACGCCGCCCATCCCGATCTCATCCTGCTGGCAGGCGATTATGTGTCGGGCGTCGACCACGTCTGGGGCGGGCCGCATGTCTCCGTCAAGGCCATCGCGCTCCACCTGAAGTCCCTTTCGGCACCACTGGGTGTGCATGCCGTGCTGGGCAATCACGACAACTGGACGGACCCGGTTCGCATCGCCGCGGTGCTGCAGGCCGATGGTTTCGATGTTCTGGACAACAGCCGCAGCGTGATCCGCGGACCGCACGGCGCTTTGACGCTGGTGGGCATCGGCGACTGGGCCTCGGATGCCGCCGATCCCAAGCGGGCCCTGGCAGGCCTCCGGCCGGGAACCCGCGCCCTGTGCCTGACCCATTCACCCGATGTCTTTCCAAGGCTGCCACCCGCCTGCACCTTCACCATTGCAAGCCATACCCATGGCGGTCAGGTGAAGCTGCCGGTTGTGGGCGCGCTTGTGACCGGATCCCGCTACGGCCAGCGCTATCTTGCCGGGCTGGTTCACGAGGGCGGCAAGACGCTGTTCGTCAGCTCCGGCATCGGAACCAGCATCATGCCGGTGCGCTTTGGCGTGCCGCCGGAAATCACGCTTCTGGTGTTTCATTAATCGCTGATTGCGGCGCTGGTTGCGCTTCGCTAAAAAGCCCCGCACTCCCCTCTTTCGCGCGAAGGATAGCCCATGGCCGGCCCGCAGTTTGTTTATGTGATGAAGGGTCTCTCCAAGACCTATCCCGGCGGCAAGCAGGTGCTGAAGGACATCTGGCTGTCCTTCTATCCCGGCGCCAAGATCGGTATCGTCGGCGTCAACGGCGCCGGCAAGTCCACCTTGATGAAGATCATGGCGGGCATGGACCAGGAATTCACCGGCGAGGCCTGGTCGGCCGACGGCGTGCGCACCGGCTACCTGTCGCAGGAGCCGGCGCTCGATGCGGCCAAGAATGTCCGCGAAAACGTGATGGAAGGCGTCGCCGCCAAGAAGGCGCTGATCGATCGCTTCAACGAGATCGCCAACAATTATTCCGATGAGACCGCCGATGAGATGGCGCGCCTGCAGGACCAGATCGAGGCGCAGGGTCTTTGGGATCTCGACAGCCAGGTCGATCAGGCGATGGATGCGCTGCGCTGCCCCGACCCGGATGCCGACGTCACGACGCTTTCGGGCGGCGAGCGGCGCCGCGTGGCGCTGTGCAGACTGCTGCTGGACGCGCCCGACATCCTGCTGCTGGACGAGCCGACCAACCATCTGGATGCCGAATCGGTGGAGTGGCTGGAAAGCACCCTGCGCGAATACAAGGGCTGCGTGATCCTGGTCACCCACGATCGCTATTTCCTCGACAATGTGACGTCCTGGATCCTGGAGCTGGATCGCGGCAAGGGCATTCCGCACGAAGGCAATTACACGTCCTTCCTGGAAGTGCAGGAAAAGCGCCTCAAGCAGGAATCCAACGAGGAAGCAGCCCAGCAGCGCACCATCGCGCGCGAACGCGAATGGATCAAACAGTCGCCCAAGGCGCGCCAGGCCAAGTCCAAGGCGCGCATCAATTCCTATGAGGAGCTGGTGGCCAGGTCGCAGGAGCAGCGCGCCCAAACCGCCACCATCATGATCCCGGTGGCCGAGCGCCTGGGCAGCCTCGTGGTGGAGGCCGATGGTCTTTCCAAGGGCTTTGGCGACCGGCTGCTGTACGAGAATGTCAGCTTCAACCTGCCGCCCGGCGGGATCGTGGGCGTGATCGGCCCCAACGGCGCGGGCAAGACCACGCTGTTCAGGATGCTCACCGGCCAGGAAAAGCCGGATGCCGGCACCTTGCGCGTGGGCGATACCGTGCAGATGGGCTATGTCGACCAGAGCCGCGACGCGCTCGATGCGAACAAGACGGTGTGGCAGGAGATTTCCGGCGGCACCGACATCATCGAATTCGGCAAGACCAGGATCAATTCCAGAGCCTATGTCGGCGCCTTCGCCTTCAAGGGCGGCGACCAGCAGAAGAAGGTCGGCCTGCTGTCAGGCGGCGAGCGCAATCGCGTGCATCTGGCCAAGATGCTGAAGTCGGGCGCCAACCTCCTGCTGCTGGACGAACCCACCAACGACCTGGACGTCGACACGCTGCGCGCGCTGGAATCGGCGCTGGAGGAATTCGCGGGCTGCGCCATGATCATCAGCCACGACCGCTGGTTCCTGGACCGCATCGCCACCCACATCCTGGCCTTCGAGGGCGACAGCCATGTCGAATGGTTCGAGGGCAACTATCAGGACTATGAGGCCGACCGCAAACGCCGGTTGGGGATGGAGGCGGACCAGCCGCATCGCATCAAGTACAAAAGGTTTGCGCGGGCCTGACGGCGCGATCGCCGCCGGCGGCAACCGGCCTCGCGCGTTACTGCGTGGGCTTGCCCAGATTCTGCGCCAGGTCGCTCAGATGGGCGATCAACGCGCGCACATTGCCGTTGTTCTGGCCCAGGAAGGCGGTGAACTGGTCGCGCTGTTCCAGCGACAGCCATACGCCGGCTACCGCCACATCCACCAGCACCGGCTTGCCGGTGTCGGTGCGCACGCGGAAATCGACCTCCAGCGGCGGCTTGCCGCCGCTGTCGTTCGGATCGATCATCTCGCTCGTGACGATATAGTCGGTGGGCGCGCGCTGGGTCGAACCGGTCACCTTCAGCGTCTGGCTGGAATATCTGGCGAAATAGGACTGGTAGGCCGCCACGGCATAGTTGCGGAACGCCGCCACGAAGGCGTCGACGTCGGCGGGCGAGGCGGTGCGCCGGTATTGGCCCAGTGTGAAGACCGCGATGCGGCGCACATCGACCAGTCCCAGCAGGAAATGCTCGAATTCCTCGCGCTTCTGTGCCTGGCTGAGCTGCTTGTCGTTGAGGATCTGCAGCCCCTTCTGGATATTGTCATTCACGAAGGTGGCGGCCGGATCGGGCGCGGCTGCGGCCGGGCCCGCCGCCAGCAGGGGCGCACAGGCCAGCAGGCCCAGGACGGCGCGGCGGATCAGCGGAAGGGACATCGTAAGTCGCATGGGAACCTGTTCATCGTAAACGGGGCGCAGCAAAGCGGGTTGCTGTGGCAACTTCAAGGCCCCAATCGGAATAAGACACAAGGCCTATTCCGCGCAGCATGAATATCACAAATCCGGCAAATCCTTAGCGGGTGCGGGCTTTCCGTTGCGGATCTGTTCGGCCCGGACCTGCCGGTAGAGGCTGCGCATGCTGGCATAATAATCGACCGAGCTGCGCTCCACCTCTCTCAGCGTATCCAGCGTTTGGCTGCGCAGATCGATCAGCACCATATATTGGTGAAAGCTTGCCCACCATAGATGCTGCTTCATGGGAATCAGGTTGGTGGGGTCCAGCAGCACATTTGCGGTTATGCCGGCCACATCACGCGGATTGGACGGACCCAGCAGCGGAATCATCAGATAGGGGCCTTCATTGATGCCCCAAACGCCAAAGGTCTGCCCCATATCCTCGCTATGCGGTGGAATCCCCCAGCGGCCTGCCGGATCGAACAGGCCGCCCAGCCCCAGCGTGGAATTGATCACAAAGCGTTCGGCGGTCTGGCCGCCCCGATCAGGCTCGCCTTGGGCAATGTCGTTCACCAGGGTGATCGGTCCGCTCAGATTTCCCAGAAAATTGTGGATGGCCCGCCGCCCCCCCGCGGGGACCCAGGCGCGGTAGCGTTCCAGCGTCGGCACCAGGCAGCAGCGGTCCCACAAGCGGTTTACCTGGAAGATTGCGCGATTCGTTGGCTCCAGCGGATCATTCGCAGCCAGCGCCTGGGGCGACGGGGCGGCGCAGGCCGAAACCGCCAGGGACACGGCCAGCGTGCACAGCCCCAGTAGCAGCGTCCTTATCGCCTGTCGTGGACTCCTCACTGTCTAACCCCTGGGCCGCCCGTCGGAATTTGCGGGGCTTTTGCCGTCTTTCCGCCCTCGGAGTCCAGCCCCTTGCGGGTGACGCGTTCCTGAGCATATAAAGATATGTTTATATGTTGGATACAATGGATAGGCTGGTTTCCATGCTGCGGGCCGCGGGTGATCCCACCCGGCTGCGCCTGTTGCTGCTTCTGCGCCAGGCTGAACTGACAGTCAGCGAGCTGATCGAGATCGTGGGCCAGAGCCAGCCCCGTGTCTCGCGGCATCTGAAGCTTCTGGGCGAGGCCGGGCTGGTGGAGCGGTTCAAGGAAGGCAGCTGGGTCTTCTGCCGCGCCGCCGACCGGGGCGTGGGGTCCGAACTGGGCCGGGCGATCGCCCATCTGGCCGATCCAGCGCTTCAGGAAGCCGACCGCGCCCGGCTCGCCCATGTACGCGAAGCCCGCGCCCAGGCTGCGGCTGCCTATTTCAAGGCCAATGCCGCCGAATGGGAGCGCATCCGGGCCCTGCACGCGCCCGAACGCGAGGTGGAGGATGCAATCCTGCGCCAACTGACCGCAGGACCGATCGGCGATCTGCTGGATGCGGGCACCGGCACCGGGCGGATGCTGGAACTGCTGGCGCCCAGCGCCGCGCGGGCGGTCGGCATCGATGTCAGTTCGGAAATGCTGGCGATCGCGCGCGACCGGCTGCTGCGCGCCAATATCAACAACGCCCAGGTGCGCCTGGCCGACACCTATCGCCTGCCGTTCGAGAATGGCGATGGCCCGGGCGGCAACGTCAAAGGCTTCGATGTCGTGCTGTTCCATCAGGTGCTGCACTATCTGGACGATCCGGGATCGGCGGTGGCGGAAGCCGCGAGGGTGATGGCAAGGGGCGGACGGCTGCTGATAGCGGACTTCGCGCCGCACACGCTGGAATTCCTGCGCGACGAGTTCGCCCATCGCCGCCTGGGCTTTTCCGACCGCGAGGTGGAAGGCTGGTTCACCGCGGCGGGCCTTGCCCCCGCCGGCATCCAGACCATCGCGCCCCATGCGGAAGCCGGCGAAAAACTCACGGTCAAGCTATGGCTGGCCGAAAAAAAGAAAAAGGACCGGGGATGAGCCTGAAATCGGTGATCGAGGGCGGCGCGCCGCTTGTATCGTTCGAATTCTCCCCGCCGCGCAGCGCGGAGGCGGAAGTGTCGCTGTGGAACGCCATCCGCCGGCTGGAGCCGCTGGCGCCCGCCTTCGTCTCGGTCACTTATGGGGCCGGCGGGTCGACGCGCGAGCGCACCCACGCCACCGTCAGGCGCATCGTGGAGGAAACCAGCCTGAAGCCGGCGGCGCATCTGACCTGCGTGGCGGCGCCCAGGGGCGAGATCGACGACATCGTGCGCGCCTATTGGGACGCCGGCATCCGCCACATCGTGGCGCTGCGCGGCGACATGCCCGACATGCAGGGCTCTTACGCCCCCCATCCGGACGGCTATCGCTCCACTCCCGAACTGATCGCGGGGATCAGGAAGATCGCGCCCTTCGAAGTCTCGGTGAGTTTCTATCCCGAGCGTCATCCTGATTCGCCCAGCCATGCGCATGACATCGATCTCTTGAAGGCCAAGATGGATGCGGGCGCCAGCCGTGCACTGGGCCAGTTCTGTTTCGACAACGACCAGACGGCGCGATTCCGCGACGATGCGGCAAGTGCCGGCATTACCATCCCGGTGGTGCCCGGCATCATGCCCACCACCAATTTCCGCGGCGTGGAACGCATGGCTGCACGCTGCGCCGCGGCCATTCCCGGCTGGCTGGCGCGTGCCTATGAAGGGCTGGACGAGGACGTGGAGAGCCGCCGCATCGTCGCCGCCGCCGTGCTGGCCGACCAGGTCGAGCAGCTGCGCGCGCGCGGTTTCGACCAGTTCCACTTCTATACCCTCAACCAGGCGAACCTCACCTATGCGGCCTGCCGCATTCTGGGCGTCCGCCCGAAGGAATAAGCCATGAGCCATACCCGCAACGCCCGCATTGCCTGGATGAAAGAGGAGGCGCAGAAGCGCCTGCTGCTGCTGGACGGTTCCTGGGGCGTGATGATCCAGGGCTTCAAGCTGGGCGAGGCCGACTTCAGGGGGCAGCGCTTCGGCAACCATCCGAGCGAACTCAAGGGCAACAACGATCTTCTGACCCTGACAAAGCCGGAGGTCATCCGGAATATCGGCCGCATGTATCTGGAGGCAGGCGTCGATTTCATCGAGACCAATACCTTCAACTCCAACTTCACCAGCCAGGAGGATTACGGCCTTGGCCATCTGGTGGGCGAACTGAACGAGGCCGGCGCCCGGCTGGCGCGCGAGCTGTGCGATGAATTCTCCACCGGCGACCGTCCCCGCCTGGTGGCGGGTGTTCTGGGCCCAGCCAACCGCACCGCTTCCATCTCGCCGGACGTCAACGACCCGGCCTTCCGCAACATCACCTTCGATGACCTGCGCGCCACCTATCGGGACGGCGCGCGCGGCCTGATCCGGGGCGGGGCCGACGTGCTGATGATCGAGACGGTGTTCGACACCCTGAACTGCAAGGCGGCGATCTTCGCCATCGAGGAAGTCTTCGAGGAGATGGGCGTGCGCCTACCGGTGTGGATTTCCGGTACCATCACCGACCTGTCGGGCCGCACGCTGACGGGACAGACGCCGACCGCCTTCTGGCACAGCGTGCGCCATGCCGATCCGTTCGCCATCGGCCTCAACTGCGCGCTGGGTGCCAAGGAACTGCGCCCCTATATCGCCGAGCTGTCGGGCGCCTGCGACACGCTGGTGTCGGCGCATCCCAACGCCGGCCTTCCCAACGAGTTCGGCGGCTATGACGAGACGCCGCAGATCATGGCCGAGATGATCGGCGAATTCGCCCGCTCCGGCCTGGTCAACATCGTGGGCGGCTGCTGCGGCACCAGGCCCGAGCATATCGCCGCCTTCGGCAAGGCGATCGCCGGCGTGACGCCCCGCGCCATTCCGGGCAAGCCGAAATACATGCGCCTGTCGGGGCTGGAGCCCTTTACCCTCACGCCCGACCTGAACTTCATCAATGTGGGCGAGCGCACCAACATCACCGGCAGCGCCAAGTTCCGCAAGCTGATCGCGGCGAACGACTACGAGGCGGCGCTGGAGATCGCGCGCGGCCAGGTGGAAAACGGTGCCCAGGTCATCGACATCAACATGGACGAGGGCCTGATCGACAGCGAGGCGGCGATGGCCCGCTTCGTCAACCTGATCGCGTCCGAGCCCGACATCTCCAAGGTGCCGCTGATGATCGACAGCTCCAAATGGAGCGTGATCCAGTCCGGCCTGAAATGCTGCCAGGGCAAGGCGATCGTCAATTCCATCTCGCTGAAGGAAGGCGAAGAGGCATTCATCGAACGTGCCCGCGAGGTGCGCCGCTTCGGTGCCGCCGTGGTGGTGATGGCCTTCGACGAGGTTGGCCAGGCCGACACCCGTGAACGCAAGCTGGAAATCTGCAGGCGCGCCTATGACATCCTGGTTACCCAAGTCGGCTTCCCGCCTGAGGACATCATCTTCGACCCCAACATCTTCGCCGTCGCCACGGGCCTGGAAGAGCATAACGAATACGGCAAGGCCTTCATCGAGGCCACCGCCGAGATCCGCGCCGCCTGTCCGCATGCCCATATCTCGGGCGGCGTCTCCAACTTCTCCTTCTCCTTCCGCGGCAACGAGAAGGTGCGCGAGGCGATGCATTCGGTGTTCCTGTTCCATGCCATCAAGGCGGGCATGGATATGGGCATCGTCAATGCCGGCCAGCTCACCGTCTACCAGGACATCCCGACGCCCCTGCGCGAGGGGATCGAGGATGTGCTGTTCAACCGCCGCACGGACGCAACCGAGCGCCTTCTGGAACTGGCACAGCAGTTCAAGGGCGGCGGCACCCAGGCTGCGGTCGAAGACGCCGCCTGGCGCAGCGCCCCGGTGAACGAGCGCATCACCCACGCCATGGTGCACGGCATCGACGCCTTCATCGTGGAAGACACCGAAGAGGCGCGCGCCGCCGCCGTCCGCCCGCTGGACGTGATCGAAGGCCCCTTGATGGCGGGCATGAATGTCGTGGGCGACCTGTTCGGCTCGGGCAGGATGTTCCTGCCCCAGGTGGTCAAGTCCGCCCGTGTGATGAAGAAGGCGGTGGCTTATCTTCTGCCTTTCATGGACGCCGACAAAAGCCAGGTGAAGGAACCGGCCGGCAAGATCGTGATGGCCACGGTCAAGGGCGACGTGCACGACATCGGCAAGAACATCGTGGGCGTGGTGCTTCAGTGCAATGGCTATGAGGTGATCGACCTGGGGGTGATGACGCCGACCCAGAAGATCCTCGATGCCGCCAGGGAGCACAAGGCCAACATCATCGGCCTGTCGGGCCTGATCACGCCGTCGCTGGACGAGATGGTGACGGTGGCCGGCGAGATGGAGCGCCAGGGTTTTTCCATTCCGCTGCTGATCGGCGGGGCGACGACGTCAAAGGTGCACACCGCGGTCAAGATCAATCCCGCCTATCGCAAAGGCCAGACCGTCTATGTCACCGACGCCAGCCGCGCGGTGGGCGTGGCCTCCAGCCTCCTCAGCAAGGACAGCGGGCTCGCCTATGCCGCCGAGATCCGCGGCGAGTATGAGAAGATCGCCCGCGGCCATGCCGGCCAGCGGGGCCAGGCCAGGCGCCTGACGCTGCAGCAGGCACGCGCCAACCGCGCCCGGCCCGACTTCGCCCGCGCCGCGCCCGCGCCGAAGTTCCTGGGCACGCGCGTGTTCGACAATTACGACCTGGCCGAACTGGCGCGCTATATCGACTGGGGTCCCTTTTTCCAGGCCTGGGAACTGGCCGGGCCCTTCCCCGCCATTCTCACCGACGACAAGGTGGGCAAGGCGGCGTCCGACCTCTATCGCGATGCCCAGGCCATGCTGAAGAAGATCATCAATGAGAAATGGCTGACCGCCCGCGCGGTGATCGGCTTCTGGCCGGCCAACAGCGCGGATGATGATATCCTGGTTTATAATAATGAGGACCGCACCGCTCCCCTCGCGACGCTGCACACGCTGCGCCAGCAGATGGCGCGCGAACAGGGCCGGCCCAACCTGGCGCTGTCCGACTTTGTCGCGCCATCCGGGACTGCCGACCATATCGGCGGCTTTGCGGTGACCGCCGGCATCGGCGAGGAACCGCATCTGGAAGCCTTCCGCGCCGCCAAGGACGATTATTCGGCCATTCTTCTGTCGGCCCTGTCCGACCGCCTGGCTGAGGCTTTTGCCGAACACATGCACGAGCGCGTGCGCCGGGAATTCTGGGCCTATGCCGCCGAGGAAAATTTCTCCAACGCCGACCTCATTGCCGAGAAATATACCGGCATCCGGCCCGCTCCCGGCTATCCCGCCCAGCCCGAGCACAGCGAAAAGGGAACCCTGTTCCGGCTTCTGGACGCGCAAGAGCAGATCGGCGTGAAATTGACCGAAAGCTTCGCGATGTGGCCGGGCTCGTCGGTGTCGGGCTTCTATTTTGCCCATCCCGAGAGCCGCTATTTCGGCGTGGGCAAGATCGAACGCGATCAGGTGGAAGATTACGCCCGCCGCAAGGGCTGGACGGTCGAGGAAGCGGAACGTTGGCTCGGCCCCCTGCTCAACTATAATCCCCGGGCCATCGACGCCGCCTAGATGAAGAACCTTCGCCTTATTGTCCTGCCGGTGATCGCAGCGGGCATTGTGCTGGCCGTCATCAAGCGCGATGCCATCGACCCGGTGGCCATTTCGCGTGCCATCGCGGCCCAGCCCATGGCGCCGCTGATCTTCATCGCCCTGCAATTGGCGGCCAGCCTTCTGTTTGTGCCGCGCACTGTCATGGGCATCGCGGCCGGCCTGGTGTTCGGCTTCGTCTGGGGCGCGATCTGGGCGCTGACGGGCGCGATGGCGGGCGCCGCCTCGGGCTTTGCGCTGGTGCGCTGGTTCGGCGCGTCGGGATGGCTGGATGCTTCGCCCGGCATCGGCCGCATGGTGGAGCGGGCCGAACATGGCGGCTGGCGCGCGGTCGCGATCCTGCGGCTGACGCCCGTGCCGCACAGCGTATGCAACACGGTGCTGGCGATGACAAACCTGCGCTGGCGCGATTACCTGCTGGGGTCTTTGGTGGGCATGATCCCCATGACGCTGGCGCAGGTGGACATCGGCGCTTCAGGCAGTGCCATCCTGCATGGCGGCCAGTGGGTGCTGGCCTGCCTGATGCTGGCGCTGGGTCTGGCGGCCAGCTTCCTGCTAAGGCGTGCCGGCCGGAACCGGATCAACAAGGGTTCGCAGTCCCCGCCCGGCAAGCTAGACTGAACGTATGTCAGTCTGGGGCAAGTTTGGGGGCGCGGCTGCGGGGTTGTTTGTGGGCGGCCCCGTCGGCGCATTGGTCGGCGCGGTGGCCGGCCATTTCCTGATCGACCGCGAAGGCGATCCGGGCGTGACCTTCACCATCGCGGTGATCGCGCTGGCCGGCAAGATGGCCCGGGCTGACGGTAATGTCAGCGATGCCGAACTGGAGGCATTCCGCCGCGTCTTCCGCATGCCATCCGAGGAAGAGGCCAATGTCGCGCGCATCTTCAACCTGGCGCGCCAGGACGTGGCCGGATACGAGTATTATGCCGGACAGATCGCGCGCCTGTTCGTGGGCAATCCCGCGGTGCTGGAAGACATTCTCGACGGACTGTTCGAGATCGCCAAGGCCGACGGGGTGCTGCATCCCGGCGAATCCCAGTTCCTGGAGCGGGTGGCGGACATTTTCGGATTTGCGCCCAATGAATTTCGCCGCATCCGCGCCGCCCATTTCGCGCCCGAACTGACCGATCCCTATGTGATCCTGGGCGTCTCCTATGTCGCCGGCGACGATGAGATCCGCCAGACCTATCGCCGCCTGGTGCGCGAAAACCATCCCGACAGCCTGATTGCCCGCGGCGTGCCGCCCGAATTCGAGAAGCTGGCCAACGACAAGCTGGCGGCGATCAACAATGCCTGGGGCAAGATACGCGACGAGCGGGGCCTGAAATGAGTGCCGGGCCATGAGGCGCATCGACCGCCCCTCGCCCAACCACGACACGCGCGCGGATGCGGCCATCGACATGCTGGTGCTGCACTATACGGGCATGCCCACGGCCGAAGCGGCGCTGGCGCGGCTCACCGATCCGGCCGCGAAAGTGTCGGCGCATTACACGATCGATGACGACGGAACGGTCTATGCCCATGTGCCCGAGGCGCGGCGCGCCTGGCATGCCGGCGCGGCGCACTGGGCGGGCGCCAGCGACATCAATGCCCGCTCCATCGGGATCGAGCTGGTCAATCCCGGCCATGAATTCGGCTATCGCCCGTTCCCGGAAGACCAGATCGCGTCGCTGACCACGCTGTGCCATTCCATCCTGATGCGCCATCCCATTCCCTCCTGGCGGGTCGTGGGGCACAGCGATGTGGCGCCGGCGCGCAAGGAAGACCCGGGCGAGTTTTTCCCGTGGGCGCGGCTGGCGAAGGCGGGCATCGGACTGTGGCCGACCGCGCAGGACAGCGACCTGGGGCCGGAGGCGCTGGCACGATACGGCTATGACCCGTCGGCGCCTTTGGAAAAGGTCATCCTGGCCTTCCAGCGCCATTTCCGCCCGCGTGGCCTGACCGGTGTGTGGGACGACGAATGCGCCGGGCTGCTGGCGGGGCTTCTGGCGCGGTTGCCTCAATCGGCAGAGAGAGCCTAGGCTCCAGCAACGAAGGGGCACGCGAATGAAAATTCCGGCATTATTTGTCGCTGTCATTCTGGTTGGCATATCCGCCCATGCCGCTGCGAAGGACTTTCACGCGGAAAAGGAAGGGTTTCTCCCTTGTCCATCCGGTTGCGCCAAGATCACAATAAAAAATCCGACATGGCCGTTGCCAGCGCTGCATCTTAGATCTCGAAACCCGCCGGATGCCTACATTCGCGTTCGCGTCGTTCAGGGAGCGGACGGGCGTGTAGCGGATGCCAATGTTTTGCGTCTTGTGGGGCCGAAAGACATAGCGACCCAGGTCAGGCAAGGGTTGAAGCGCTGGGATGTGCGTGCAATTGACGAGAACGGTTCCGCTCTGAAGTCAGTGAGCCTCATAGTCGAGCGATACAGTCCCCTTCACCTTATTACGATCCGGGATAGTCTGCAGGACTCGGGAAAAGAGGCGCGGGCACTACTGGCTGCCGGCAAACAGGACGAGGCGGAGAAAATTCTGTTGGATGCGGCCGCCACGCCAGATCAGAGTTTCAATGAACGGCTTTTCCTTGCCGGGCTTCTAGGTTCCATAAAGATAGGGAAGGGCGAATTTCAGGCAGCGGTCGACATCTTGGACGAGCCTTGTGATGGCCTCTTTGGCGGTATGGTAAGTACCCAGTTGCCTACCCCGTATGTGAAACGCATGGCGAGCTTGCGCATCCAGGCTGCGTTGGGCGTGGGCGATGTGGTGATGGCACTGGATATGCTGGAAAAGCTCCAGCAGAACGGCAATCTCGATTCCGACGGCCGCATCGCAGCCGCTGTCGCCAATGTGCGTTCCGACCTGGACAAGGCGAATGTGATTCCGGTCCAGGCTGTCATTCCCGCCCAGGATGTCGGCGACGGCTTTTTCTTCAATCTCTACCGCCGCCATTTCGACTTTCATCTTCTGTCCGGCGTCCTCAAGGACTACAGCCTCAGTTGTCCGCAGGGGATCATCGACAAACCGGTCGATGAGGCGGTCCGTCACGACGTGCCCGATGACTGGGGCGCATCATGTGGCCTCTATGTTACCGGCACGCCGGGCACCACCTTCGAAGTGCGCGAATACAAGAATTAGTGCCGCTGGCGGTTCGCCCCGTTCTTGCTTATATTGTGTCCGTCAGATGGCCGGGTGACCGCGGGTGAGCAATCATTCGAGGAAAGTCCGGGCTCCACGGAAAGACGGTGCCGGATAACGTCCGGCGGGGGCGACCCCAGGGATAGCGCCACAGAAATGACACCGCCTACCGGCCTAAAGCCGCGGCAAGGTTGAAATGGTGCGGTAAGAGCGCACCGCGCGTCTGGCAACAGAAGCGGCACGGCAAGCCCCACCGGGAGCAAGACCAAATAGGGACGGTATATGGCGTTTTCCGCGCTGCCGTCCGGGTCGGTCGCGCGAGGCATGTGGCGACACATGTCCCAGAGGAATGGTCACCCCTTCGAAAGAAGGACAGAACCCGGCTTACAGGCCATCTGACGCTAATTTTCCGAACCCCATCCGTCGCAACTCGGGTCGGCTCTGCCGACACCTCGTTGCGCCACCTTCCCCCCTTCCTGGTGCTTCGCACAGAAGGGGAAAGGAAGCTGGTGGATGCTGATGGTCGCGTCGCGAAATGCGACGCTCGTGGCCCTACAGTCCCGCCTTCCTGGCCGGGACTTCGCCGATGGCCGACCAGTCCTTGTCCTGCCAGCCCCAGGAGATTGCCTGTTCGTAGTTGGTCTTCAGCAGGTCCGCAGTGGGCATCTGGACCCCCAGCCCGGCAGCGGCCGCGCGCGCCAGGTTCACGTCCTTCAGGCCCAGCGTCAGGGCGAAGCCCGCCGGCTCATACTGGTGGTTCATCACCATCATGCCATAGGCCTTGAACACCGCGCCGGTGAACAGGCGGCCCGCCATTACATCGTGGAACAGCGCCGGATCGACGCCCCCCTTGCGCAGCACGGCGAACGCCTCGCCGATCGCCTGCAGCTCGCTGGCGATCATGAAGTTGCCGCAGATCTTGAACAGGTTGGCCTGCCAGGCATCGCTGCCCACCGGCACGGTGCGCGATCCGATCCTGTCGAACACCGGCTGCATGGTCTGGATGGCGCCCTTGTCGCCGCCCGCCACCAGCACAAGCTGGGCGCTTTGCGCCATGTCGGGACGGCCGAACACCGGCGCGGAGATGTAATGCAATCCCTTTGCGCTGTGCGCCGCCTGCAACGTCTTGGCGAACTCCACCGAGATGGTCGCCAGGTTCACATGGATCAGCCCCTTTGCCGCCTTGTCCAGCAGCGGTCCGGCCAGTCCCACTTCCTGCATCACCAGATCGTTGGCCAGCATCGAAAAGACGGCATCGCCATTCATCGCGTCTTGCGGCGTCGCCGCCGCGGTGGCGCCTCTGGCCACCAGCGCATCCACGGGCGCCTTGCTGCGATTCCACACGGTCACGCTGTGGCCCGCCTTCATCAGGTTTTCCGCGACGTGCCCGCCCATCCTGCCCAGGCCGATAAATCCGATCTTCATCACCAGTATCCTTCACCCATGTATGCCCGCTTCGCGTATGCCCGCTTCGCGCCGGCACTCTCAGACCTGAGGGGCGGTGCAGCAAGTCCCGCACGCGCAATGCCGGACAGCGTTCCGTCGCACCCGAATCACCTCCCGGTTGTGGCAGGCGCCATCAGCCCGGCGTCCACTCCACGGACAATCACCGGTTGCGGCCGCCCCAAAATGGAGCAGCGTCGTTAATGGATTGTTTACGGACGTCACTTAAGTCTTAACGCGTTCATTGATCGTTCCGGTGATTCAAGCTCTAGGGGTACGCAGGTTCCGCACACACTAGCCAAGTGCCTCAAAATTCAGGGCTTTTCATTGACGTCCCCTGCGATCCCATGATATCCCATAACGTCCCATAGGGTCATATGCAGACCGCCTGACCGTGGCCGAACAACCGGCCAACCAGGCCATCCGGGACTGAGGGGTTTCGTGAGGCGATGACCGGTTTGGTCCAGCCGTTCATTTCGGCGGTGCCCGGCGCGCTCGATGGCAAGGGGCGGGTCTGCATCCCGTCGGCCTATCGCCAGATCCTGACCGCCCAGGGAACGGCCGGCGTTTATGTCTGCCCCAGCTTCATCGATCCGGTGCTCGATTGTTTCGGCCAGCTTCTGCTGGACGAAACCACGCGCCGCTATTGTGGCCAGGATCCCTTCTTCTCGCCGGGCTTCGATGACGATGCCACCGCGCTGATCGCGCGCACCCAGCTCTTGAAGGTGGACGAGACGGGCCGCGTCAGCCTGCCCGAAGCGATGATCGAACATGCGGGCCTGAAGGACAAAGTCGTCTTCACCGGCAAGCTGCAGAAATTCCAGGTATGGGATGCGGCCCGCTATGCCGAGATCGAGGCCGCGGCGGTCGCCCGCGTGAAGGCCAAATACGAACGCATGCGGAGCGAAGGCGCATGAGCCGGGTCGCCCCCAACCAGACCGCCGGCGGCCATGTCCCGGTGATGCTGCGCGAAGTGCTGGAGGCGCTGTCGCCCAAGAATGGCGAAAGCTATGTCGACGGCACCTTCGGCGGCGGCGGCTATTCGCGCGCCATCCTGGAAGCCGCCGACTGCCGCGTGCTGGGGATAGACCGCGATCCCGACGCCATCGCGCGCGGACGCAAGCTGGTCGATGCGTTCGGCGGCCGCCTGACGCTGGTGCAGGGCGAATTCTCGCGCATGGATGAATTTTCCGGCCCGACCGACGGCGTGGTGCTGGACCTTGGCGTGTCGTCCTTCCAGTTCGACGAGCCGGCGCGCGGCTTTTCCTTCCGCGAGGATGGGCCCCTCGACATGCGCATGAGCCGCTCGGGCATCAGCGCGGCCGATGTGGTCAATGGCGCCGACGAACGCACCCTGGCGCAGATCATCGCCCGCTATGGCGAAGAGAAGAACGCCCGCCGCATTGCCCGCGCCATCATCGCCGCGCGCCCGATTGCCGGCACCGCGCAGCTGGCCAAGATCGTTGCCGATGCCCAGGGCCCCGCGGCGCTGCGCCATGCCATCCATCCGGCCACCCGCACCTTCCAGGCCCTGCGCATTCATGTGAATGACGAACTGGGCGAGCTGGAGCGCGGCCTGGAGGCGGCGCTGAAAATCCTGAAGGCGCATGGTCGCCTGGTGGTGGTCTCGTTCCACAGCCTGGAAGACCGCATCGTCAAGCGGTTCCTGACCCAGCGCAGCACACAGGCGCCGCGCGCCTCGCGCCACGCGCCGCCGGGTGCGGCGGCGCGTCCCCTTTTCGAACTGATGACGTCCCTCACGCCTTCCGAGGCGGAGGTCGCGGCCAATCCCCGCGCCCGTTCCGCCCGGCTGCGTGCGGGCGTGAAGCTGGCAGCATAGGGAGGCCCTCATGATCCGGGTGATGAACTTCTTCTGCGTGGCCCTGATGGGGCTTGCGATCCTGGCGCTCTACCATGTCTCCGAACGAACCCGGATGGCGCGGCTGGAACTGGCCCGGGTCAACCACCAGATCGCGCGCCAGCATTCCGACATCGCGGTGCTGGAAACCGAATGGCAGCACGTCGCCGCCCCGTCCCGCGTCCAAAGGCTGGCCGAGGCCCGGCTGGGCATGAGCGACAGCGCATCGGCGCAGCTGTCTTCTTTCAGTCTTCTGCCTCGCCGCGGCGAAGACGCGCCGCTGAACAATACGCCGCTGCGCAACGCCAACGCCGTGTTGCCCGCCAGTCAGGGCCGCACCATCGCCGTTTCCGCTCCGGTTCCCGGCATGTGAGGCGATGCGCCAGGCCCCAACTCTTCTTCAGCGCCGGATCGTCATAGGAGCGGGCCTTTGCGTCATCGCCTTCGTGCTGGTGGGCCTAAGGCTGGTCCATGTCTCGCTGCTGGAGAGCTGGGACGGCGGGCGCGCTCATGCCCCCATCGTGGCGCGCGCCGACCTGACCGACCGCAACGGCGAGCTTCTGGCCCGCGACCTGCCGGTCAAGGACCTCTATGCCCGGCCGCAATTCTTCAATGACAAGGCCGAAGCCGCCGGCGGCCTGGCCGAAGCCACCGGCGCCAATGCGGGGCGGCTGCTGAAGGCGTTCGAGAACGCAAAGCACCCCTATGTGCTGATCGCCCGCCAAATCACCCCCGATACCGAGGCTCGGGTGATGCATCTGGGCCTGCCGGGCCTGGAATTCGAGCCCAGCGCCAGGCGCTATTACCCGGACGGACGCACAGCCGCCCAGGTGACGGGCGTCACCGACCTGGACAATAACGGCATCTCTGGGCTCGAGCTTGGGCTCCAGCCCGAGATTCGCGCCGCCGCCGCGCCCGGCCATGCCCGCGGCCAGGTCGCCACTTCCATCGACATGCGGGTGCAGTTCATCCTGCAGCACGAGGTGGAGGAGGCGCGCAAGACTTTCAGCGCCAGGGCCGCCGGCGGCGTCGTGATGGACGTCAATACCGGCGAGGTCCTGGGGCTCGTCTCGCTGCCCGACTTCGATCCCAACCAGCGCAGCCTGGATGCCGGCGATTCCCGCCGCAACATCATGGCCCAGGACGTTTACGAGCTGGGCTCGGTATTCAAGATATTCACCTTCGCCATGGCGCTGGAAAACCATACGCTGAAAAGCCTGGACGAGGTCTTCCCCATCGGCCAGGGCTTCAAGATCGGCCGCCATACCATCCACGAAGCCGAGCATATGCCGGCCACCCTGGCAGCGCGCGACATCCTGGCCCAGTCCTCCAACATCGGCACCAGCCAGATCGCGCTTCGCTCGGGCGGCGAGCATGAACGGCAATTCCTCGGCCACCTGGGCCTGTTCAAGCCGATCCGGACCGAACTGCCGGAAACGGCCCGTCCGCTCTATCCCTCGGTGTGGGGAGATATCCAGACCGCGAATGTCGCTTTCGGACAGGGCATCGCGGTATCGCCGCTCAGCTTTGCAGCCGCCGCCGCCAGCATCGTCAATGGTGGGCGCCAGATCACACCCACCTTCCTGAAGCAGCCAAGCCGCGACCGGCGCGGCGGGCAGTTGATCAGCCCGCAAACCAGCCTCGAGATGCGCGACCTGCTGCGCTATGTCGTCACCGACGGCTCGGGCAAGAAGGCCGACATAGATGGCTATGACGTGGGCGGCAAGACCGGCTCGGCCCAGGTTGCAGGGCCCAATGGCCGTTATATCC
>Ga0209935_1001093_pt1 | contig 48781 bp, 46 predicted proteins | sample ThiBio_1000_plan_2_FD_183958 | JGI IMG/M metagenome (GOLD analysis project Ga0209935, IMG submission 183958) | Wastewater bioreactor microbial communities from Cape Town, South Africa - Thiocy_cont_1000_plan (SPAdes) | ecosystem: Engineered > Bioreactor > Thiocyanate-remediating >... | reverse complement strand
ATGAAAAGGATTATATACGGTACCTATGAAGAGCCCCGAGGCTTTTACAAATGCTGCTTGCCAGGAGTAAATAATAACACCCTCGGATCCAGTCGCCTTCACCAAAGTATGTGATGGCAAATGCGGTTAACCCCTTCGCAACAGCGTAAGACTTGCAATCAAATAGCGTGCTTGCTTTCCGTCGAGCCTGACATGAAACGAAACAAGTAACACAAAGTGGTGTTCAGTTAAGGCCAAAGGGCACCGGGGGGGGGTGGGGTGAGAAAAAAAGAAGGCAGAGGCAGTTTGTTTACTTTATGGATGTACTCAGATGTATTTATCTCGCCACATTGTTTCGCTCCTTAAGGATATGAAAAATAAGAACAAAAACAGGGAACAATGAGGGGCGAAGGAGGCAGGGCAAAAATGTTAACTAAATGCTGAGATCATGATCTATTTCACATACCTAGAGCGACTGCAACGTAGAAGTTAAAAAGGATTACATTGTCGCTCTCGGAGTGACTCGCCTCTTCCACATTTGCCAGCTCTCTTGTGATCACGCTTACGTCAAGTGCCTGTAGAAAAACTGGGGCGATGAAGAAGACACATCTTTCATACACTTGAATGTAGTTTTGTAGAAGTACGGACTGGCCCAAGGAGCCTTCAAAAGATGAGATCTTCAAAGCAAGTTGGGATTGACCTTTTTCAACCTCACGTTGGTGACCCCAAGTCACTTGCCACAGGGCACCTTCGTTCCTCTTCAAAAACAGTCTTTCCATTGCAAGATGTTTTGCATGACACCGGAGTTTTTTTTGAAGCACTACAAAAACTGTCCCCTAACAATGATGGGAATTTGTGAATACGGGAAGGGTTTCTTCTTGTGGCACTGAATTTTTTGCATTCACCGGCTTACGTCGACTTATGCCGACTTACGCCAACATGCCGCAAGACACAATTCCAATCACCCATCTGGATGTCGATCGAAGAGGGGTAGGAGTAGACCTGGTGGTGGGAGAGTCCGCGGAGGTGCATATACCACTGATGGTAAGCGGTGGAATTCGGGCCAAGGTGGCTCTAGAAACCAAGAGGCGTCCCTGGAAAGAGAGGATTGGGCCGAGCGTGAGTTTCGGGTTCAGGGGCACCAGTGCGATGCCCTTGCGCTTGCGTGCGAAGAGTGCCCCCTTCTGGAATTGAAGGGGATTGTTGTCATAAGTAGAGTGGGTTTTGGTGACAGAGAGGAGGTCCGCAGAGCAAAGTAGTGGAAGATTTTGGGGGCGAAGAAGAGTTGTGAATGCCTTGGGCATTGTGAAGAAGTGTGCGAAGGATCGTCATCTAAATACCCTCCTTCCTTCTCCACGATGTTTGTCGTTTCCTCTTCTTGCCTACTTTTGACGTTGGGGTGGGTTTGGTATCGCAAAAGTGCAAACGCCTAACCCAGAACACCAAAAGGGCAGCCCAATGGCCTAAGAGCATAACAAAGAAACAGTCCTAATGTTCCAGCATTGGTCATTGAATTGCTCAGGTGATAAAACAAACCACTGTGTACACCCTTCAATATGCAGGAACAACCAACACCCGCAAACATCTCTCACATTACAGAGGAGCAAGTGAAGAAGAGTTATCGTTGCCATAATAATTCAGGACATTTCTCCAACATGGCTGCTGCTGACCCTGCAGTAGATAATTGGTCCACCACTTGTGTCTTTTTACGCAACCACTCGAGGCACAGTGTGTCGATGAGATCTCAGGATGCACTCCGCAAGGTCAACGGGTATCTTCTTGTTGGTAAGATTCCAATCTCTTAAATGAATACTTTCCGGGTGGGTACATGTCACCTCAATTGGGTGGGTTTGTACAAACGATGTCACGGGGAATAGTGACTAGAACGGCAGTAGCAGAGCAGACCACTGTGGGGGTCCGTGTACCAAGCCTGTGTTAGAGTTGCTGGGGGTGATGTCAATCTCCGAGCTGTCCATAAACGGTAGTTCGGAGGTGCTCAAACTTAGACAATGAGTTCGCCTCGCCTTCGAGTGTGGGGCTGAGGGAGCTGAGGCTTTGTCTGCCCACGTGAAGGATGATGGTAGGAGACGGGGGAAGATGGTGATCGTTGTGTAACTTGCGAGTCGGTGCGGGTCCCAGCATCCTTCGGAGAGGTGCCTTTGGAGGCTCGGTGAGACGATGTCGGAGAGGGCCGAGCGGGGGTAGTATCTTGCGAGTTACCTCCTCCGTAGCAGTGGATGAGGGGGAGGGGGCGGTAGCATTGACTTTCAGTGGGTATTGTCGATAAGAAAGCGAGTCCCAGTTGTCAGAAGGGGAGGGACCTTATCGAACACGTAGGTGACCTTAGTGCGGTAGCCGTTCGGAGAGCGAATCCTGGATGCGAAGATTAGCGAAGCTGCAGAATCCTCGGCAACCTACCGAAGCCTTCTAATTCTTCCTGGCCCAAGTCGACTGCTACCCCCATTGCGTGAACTGGGACGCCTTGCTTCCTTTTGAAGGAGAACGAAAAGGAAATCTTGCCGATTGATAGAGTGACGGGGGGGAGAGGAAGTTCTTCTCCTCTTGCGAGGAGAGGTGTACCACCTTCCCTCCGTCCTTTCCAGAGAAGGCTGTGACCCAACCCTTCTTGACTCGAGCGGCGGAGACGATCTTGTCTGCGAGATTATCGGTAAGGGTGAATATTCCATCCAGCTTTTCGATGAAGACAACAAGCCCTGGAGTTTTGGCCGTGGTGAAGAACAATGAAGCTGCCGTTTAAAGGAGCGGCGCCGTTGATCGATGTCTTGGGCTTTCTCTTGGGTGGGAGAAGAGGCCTGATCAGTTTCTTCATTTTTGTTTTTACTATTTATTTGTTTGGGCCAACAGTAATTTTTACTTCCGGCCATCGAATGCCGAAACGCCTGAAATATATGCAGATTGCCACAATCGATTTCTGTCCTCCATCACCCGTGTGTTGAACAGTTTGCAGATGATAAAATATATATTATTTGTGGATGGAAGATTGAGATTGTGAGTAAATTGTGGTAACAAACAAAATACAACAAATAAAAAAATACTAGAGACTATTACCCATCTTTTTGGGATACCAAGTGATGTCCTTCGTTTCTGTCCTGCGTCATCAGTTTGAGTTCAACAAATACGTGGGATGGCGGATGCTGAGATCTGTCGCAGTTTTCACAAAGATTGAAGTTGTCGCAGTTCGCGCATCTGTAACGTGTGTTGCGGATTGGACATTGTCCACATCCATCGCAGTGTACTTCTTTTGCAGGCTGCATCAATGAATGTCTTTTGTAAGGATAAGGGGGTGGTAAAAAAAAAGCCTCGGTGGTATCGGTGCAATGCGCTGGTGCTGGGACCGGAGTTGAGGACTTCTTTTCCTGGAACACAAAACGCAACACGGGTTGTGGTGTACCCGCTGGCCTCTGAACTGGGGTCAATGGTGCCGTAGGTCAACTTGTGCTATGTCACTTGCTAAGCTCACAATTCCTGGATTGATGGTTATGTGTAGCCTTTGTGTCACAAGATTTCTTTCTTTGTGTGAGGAAAGGACGAGATGTTAGTTCCTTGGTTTGCTCACGTAATCTGGATTCTGTAAAAAATGTGGGAAGTCAGCGTTTACAGTGCGCAGAGGTCAGCGGTGAGAGTTTTTTATCAACGGTTGTTCCGACCAAACGTTGACCTCAGATCAGCGTTAATAATGCACAAGCTCTGACCTGAGGTCAGAAGTCAACGGGTCAGTTTTTACACCACAACTGAACGAGGTCCAACAAGTCATATTAACCTTCCCTATTGAGACAATTAGTGTGAGTGCCGGAATATTACAGCACAATCGATCCAAATTATTCATGCCAGGACGAGGGCTTTTGGAAGGATTTCTTTGATAAGTATCGCATTTGTGAAGAACAATACTACTCACCTTCTTTAGTCCAAATTATGTGATTGTCAAAATACGTTTGGTCAATCATTATTAATCATAGTGCAAATGTAGTACACTTACACACTCAAAATACTAATTAATGTACTCACAACTTGAATAATTATTATAGAAAATATATTAAATATGTTACTAACTTTTTGTATTAAAAGTTTAATCAAAAAACTATTTAAAATTACTTTTTCATATTTTTTTAACTTTTAATGTTATACACTATATATTCACTTTTTGTTGAAAATACAACAAAAACAACCAAATTAAACTTATTTATTTATAAATGTGAAAGAAAGTGAAATGGTCAAATTTTATACCAAAACTTTTTCATTTATTTAATGTAGTAATTATTTGTGTATAATAGATAGATAATAAAGATAGCTCATTCAAAATAGAAGGAAGATATAGCAAAAGTATTTCACTCTTTTAACAAAGACAAATCTGGCTTTCTTAACAAGGGGGAATTTGAGGCTTTTGTGAGAGAACTAGTTGACAATGTTACAAAGGCAGAACCTGATACCTTTACATGGGAGTTCATTGGAGTGATTGCTGGACCTGCAACTGTATATAGATCTAATAAAATCATGTACTTAGTTTGTTTTAAAAAAATGCATTATTAAGTTACATGAGGGCTATGTTGTGAGAGACTAACACATAAAAGACTTGAAGCTGCCTTACTTGAATAACTCCCTCAATCCCGCTCTCCTGAGGAGGGTATGTCTACTTGTTGGTCCTGCACCACCTCTTTGGGCACTTACGAGTTCCTTGGGTAAGGCAGGATGGGTAATATTCCCTATTTTGCCCAGTGGCTCGATCATTATAAGCGAGGTACGGAATAGTACCAGAGTCCTGTGTTTTTTGAAGGGTCACGTGAAATCCCAAACTCACAAGCACCATATCGGAGACGCTAGGCAGGTGTTACGCGTGGTTATTGTGTTTGTTTGAAAACAGAGCTAATGGTGTTTCAATTATAGGAATGATTTGTTGCCTTGTTATTGCCTTCAGAACGGACTGCACCTTTCCCATCAGGAGTACAGAGGTGAAGTTAGGACACATTTGAGAGGTGTTGGAGGTTTTGGTCCACACCATCCCCCAGGGCATCTGATTGGGAAAAAAAAGAATGTACCAACCTGCGAGCTGCTTCATTTTCTTGGCACAGAGGGGACCGTTGACGTGGATGTCTCCAGAACTCCTGTCGGTCTTCACTCTGCTGGCGAGGATTGAGTGTTGCCACATCCTGAAGGTACCATGCTCTTAGTTGCACACCTCAAACCTCTGCAATCACCTCCATTTCACGTACATTGTAGTGTCTGGACACTGTGTTGTCCAAGGGAAAGTGCCATGGCTCTGGGGTAGCGTCTTGTGCTGCTTCATACTGCGAGTTACAGAATTTTTTGGCGAAGTTCGTTTCTCCACAAGGCTAGAAAACTTGCAGAAAGTTGCACAGTCCCGGTTAATTGTGGAAGGTGGAACGTGGAAACGCGGAAGGTGGATCGTGCTTTGTTGATCGCCACATAGTTTGAAGAAACTCACCATGGATGTGGATACACGCAGGGGAGAAAACGTGGAAGAGTCGAGAATCTTTTTTCGACGAAAGAAGAAACGCTGTTTGTTTCTCGGGAAATTCTTGTTGCGCGTTACGCGATGGCAGAACAGTAGCAACTCACGCACGACGATCTCCTCACGCTCCTCTCCTACACCGATGGCCTCAAAAAGCTCCTTGAACACTTGCCAATTGCTTCCCAACAACTGAAACTCTCAGACAGGTATTTTGCGATTATTTTTGATTAATTTTGTTAATCCATCACTTAATTATTTCTTCAATTCCTTAGCCCATTTCCAACCAGCCCCTTGCCAACCTCCAAGCCCCCAGCTTACCATCACCGCTTGGCAAACTCTGTCTTCGATGCAAGAAAGGATGGTGGAGGTACCAACCCTGCTGCGTTCGAGTCTTGCAGCCCCTCAAATGGAAGACAGAATGGGTTACCTTTCAGGCAATTGAACATGGAGACACACAACAACTTGAGAAGTCATACCGCGTTGACAGAATCAGCAAGCGGCTTGGACAGCGTGGGCATAAGCAAATTTTTTTGGTTTCTAGGTTAAAAGTTTAGTGTGCAGGGGCAAACGTGGAACAGCGAAAAACTGCTTCCAACTTCCACGTTCCACGATTAACCTGGACCAAACACCCAACATTGGATCAAAGTCCGCGTAGCTCTCTCGTTTTTTCCAGGTACAGTCGAGGAAACGCCGTGTGCGCAGCTTTCACTCCGGGGATCTTACTGTCACGGAGTGGAAGAGAGTTACCTGGAGAAAGCAAAGTCATGGCAAGAAGAGGGTGTTTATTTTGGTTACACACGGTCACATTTACCACCCAAGTTGGCGGCGCCGACGGTCACGGTCGACCTGTCTCTTCTGTTGGCGTTTTTCCTCCGCTTCCTTTCGCTGCTGAAGAAATGCTCGATAAAGCCTGAGGTCACTTTCCTCCAGGTTGTTGGCTTTGATGTGCTCATTTGTCAGAAGGACACAGTTATCATAATCGGAATCAAAATTGACACGGTCGTAGCGGTAAGTTCCTTTCATTATCGCCCACAGCTTCACCAACCGCCCAAAGAATTGTTCCACAGGCACCCTGATCTGACTCAGTGTCTCATTTGTCCTCCTTTCACCGGGAGTGTTCGCATTTCTCTTCACAAAGGTTCGGCGGACCTCGAGGGTGTCGCTGTCCTGGCCTTGATATCCCCGATCGCCCAAGTATGCCCACTTTGGGTTTACATCATCAGTTGGGATTAAGTGGCGCTCATCGGTGGTCTTCATGAGGTAATCCGCGTAGGTGAGGTAATTCTCTTTTGATCCGTGTAATCATGAACTTATCCGATTCGTTTTTTCCGCGCAAACAGCGCATAATATGGTTCTTGGGCGGTCACAGCAACCTCCTTTTTCAAGGATAGATATTGTTCTTGCCATCCCAATAGGCTTTGGCCTCACAAAAGTCTCCCTTTGGGCGGTAGACCTGCACCGACATGTGATCCACCAGCAGAGCTATATAGGGGTATGTTGGGTGGTTTAATGGGCGTGGCCGCTTACGATTTTCCCACCAGCGCTCCTTTAGGGTCTGATTGACAATAGGGCGCATTCGAGCGACGGTGTCAGAAAAGGTTGAAGGCTTGATGTGAAGGAAGCGTGCAAGTGTATCTTGGCTTGTGTTGATTTTATAGAACGCCAATAAGACAATCCATCCATCAGCATAACTGACTGCTGGCAGTGGACCGCGCTTTCGATTTGTAAGTATCCATTTGACAGAATAGCGATACAAATCGGTCAGTTGATCCTCATTTAGGTTGGTCAACTGTTCAAAGAGGCCTTCTGTTTTGCACATCTTTCAAAGAGTACCTTCTGGCGACTCTGACTCATCATCACTCTCCATTATTTCACCATCAGGTACTTGCTCTAGCACCTCTATCTGTTGCTATTGGTCTGCAACTAATTTCAAAATTAGGGCGCGTTGTTGGCTGTTGTCTTCGCTGTTGGCGCTGGCGGTTTCTCTGAGGACGAATATTGGGCGCACGGGTTGGAGACTTTTCTCTCTCTTCTTGAAGGATTCGTCGTCGGTGTCGTGGAGGTGAGCTAGGACCTTCCTGTTCATGCAAAACAGGTGAGGCCTCCCTTGTTCATCGTTGCGTCGATGGAGGAGAGCAATCAGAAAACGACGGGGGACTTGGTGAATTGGGCAAACTTGGACCTTGTGGTGAACTCCGTGGAGCAAAGGGATTGATATTCCTTTGGCGTCGCGGAAAAATAGCAAACTGCTGAACGAACTGTGTGTTTTAAAAGACTCGTGTAATTGAAGTTTTAAATTAACGGGTTGTATCGGATACAACAAGCCCCATACCCCTTGCTGTGGTGAAGGTGAAAGTTTCCGGCGAGACAAATCAGACTCGCGTGGACATTCGAGACGAGCCGAATCGGCGCCATACTTTCTCCTTTGATGAACCGGCACACATGGGAGGAACAGATGCTGGACCCACCCCATTGGAAGGTGTGCTGGGCTGCCTGGCCAGTTGTGAGAATGTCACAGCAAGTATGATTGCCTAATCTATATTATTCTAACGGTACACAATACTCATCTGCCTTTTTTTTTTTTTTTTTTTTTTGCAGGAGTCATCGCCAAACGAATGAACATCAAGTTTGACAGATTGAAATTTCGAGCCGAGGCCCAATGGGATAACTCTGCTTTCATGGGTACCCACTGCACACACTCATATGAAGAGTTCATATTTTCTCTCTCCTTCTCGCTCGTAGGCCAGTCCGACGTTCCCACCAGGTTTCAGAAGATCGATTTGGTAGTTGAAGTGGAAACCCCAGAGAGGCTTTCCCAGGAGAAGTTCAACACATTTACCGAAACCGTAGAAAAGACGTGTCCTGTTGCAAACCTCATTCAGGCTGCTGGGACTGAGTTATCAGCCAAGTGGATTCTCAAGAACGTGTAATATTCTGTTGGTTCATGTTATCTTTGTTTTCTTCCTCCGCTATTTTCAAAGTTTTGACACTGGGGGTATTGTCCGCATAGAGATTGAGAGCCGGGGAGGGCGCGCCTGGGCCTGGCTGTAGAATCTCCTTGATCTGGGCGGCTCCTGTCGAACATCGCCTTGATGACCAGCCGCTGGAAGTCGTGCTCCTTCTCTGTCCAGCTGGGGAGGAAACTGAAACAAGCACATCCTGTCACATTTCAGAAGAGAGGGGGGAGGGAGAAGAAGTAAGCGGTACGGATGATTCACCTGAACGACATTGTCGCTGCCGGATTCCCGAAACGAAGAGGCTCAGCAGGGCTCTCCTCGCCGGACTGTTGATCACGCGCAGCACCCTGCCGTCGCGGAAAATGAACCCCTTATCAAACACTTGGCGTTCCTCAGAGTCGGGAGGCCGTCGAACCACGCGGGAACAAGATGTGGCCCAGGTAATAAATGAACTCTCGCCTCTTAGCTTCGCTCAGAAAACCGAAGGTCTTGTCGGCCTCAATGGCGGCATCTGCTGTGACATGATGGCTTGGACCCTCTGTGCGTGTGTGGCGTCGCGGTTCTTGATGCCTTTCGTCAGGACCGCCTCCTTGACCAACCTATTGCTCCACGTTATACTCATTCCAAGTATATTTTCTTTTATCGCTCACACTCTCTCTCTGCACTTCACAAAGCCATCAAGAGAATATAACACAAAGTTTTACTTCCATTGATTGCATGTTAGACACAATAAAGTTACAATTTAATATATCTTTTCACAAAAGATTATTATAAGTATATAAACTTTTAATTTAATTAGTAATCCCATTTTTTATTTAAAAGTTACTAAATAGAGCATTATTATTGAAAACACATAATATCATACTTTTTTTGTAATGAAAAAAATTAACAAATTATTTTTTTAAATAAAGTTTCATAATAACTTTTAAATTCTATGTACAATTTAAAATTTTCTTATTCACTACTTTAAAACAATAATTTGAATCCTTACACAATGTAAAAATCTTTATTAAAAAATGTAGTGTGACTTAACTAGTAGAGTGTTTGATTATTATGAGTTAAGTATATATAATGTTAACATATACTAAATAAAAAAGTTTAGTGTAAAAGTTATTACATATCTTATATATGATTATTAAATATATTGAAAGAGGTTTTTAGTTGAACTTTATTGTATTATATTAAAAAACATTAAAAAACTGAATACTTAACACTTGATGAAATAACTGGAAAAAAATTAATGATAGAAGTATTACTTGCCTTTATTACTCTTTTTTTTTTGAAGGTGTAGCTTTGGTGTTTTCTCTTTTAGTATGATTACACTAAATAATTATATGTTAATAATATATATAAAAAATATGAATTTGAAATATACATACTTTTGAGTTCATAAGTAAAAGTGTATTTACATTTATAAATAGAAAGTGATCTAAGTGAAAGATTAATTGAACAATAATAATATTAATACTTTTATTTCCTTTTTTTATATGACTCATATTGTGAACTAAAAAATATGTTAAATTAGTATAAATATTGTACATACTTAAATGGAAAGCTTTCAATTCCTTAATACATTCACTCATTGTGGAACTTAAATTCACACTAGCACCAAAGTAGTGTTGATGGAAACAAATTATAGTTAAATTTAATTAAAATTTGAGGATCAAAATAAAATGATGACACAACTGACAAAATCACATGAAAAATGGCAAATAGTTGAGTTATATGTTATTAGATATATTAATAATACATATACATATGTGAATACTAATAACTGTGCTAATTATAATAAACCCTTTTACTAAGATATTTCAGTAAGACAATGATCCATATATGCTTCATAGGTGACCATTCATCGGTATACATTGTATCTATCCAGGATCTTTGCTTTTCCTCCGCAATTTTGTCGGCTATTGCGTTCTACCCAGTACTAAAAGCATCTTCAGTGTTGAAAGTAGGCTGAATACATAAAAAAGAGTGGGGAAAAAAAAATTAGTTTGATATACGCTAAAAATGCTCACAATTAACATAAATCACTTTAGCAGATCTTCGCATCCAACCAACACAAAGACTCCAAAAAACAGATCTGGGCCCGCAATCGACTTCTACCCACCAGAGATAAGCTCTTTCACTACTGCTACTCCGGCAAAGAGCCACACATCCAACCGAAACCAACACCGCCTCTCAAAAAAGGTCCTCGGAACATCATCACACACCTCCGCAACGCCATTGTTTACAACACGCAGTCGTGCGTTTCTTGTCACCAACAGGGGGCACAGCACGAAGAATCTCGAACACACCCTCAGTCCTACGTGCCCAGACAGCCACCCAATCCTCCTTGCATGTGAAACAACCGTCAGGAAAAAACTAGCAGAGGTCATCGGGGACAATTATGCACAAGAATTCCCCATGTGGTTCCACACGACAACCAACAAAGGCAGCGGCATTCATGGAGCAAACTTCCAAGAGCTAGCGGATTTCAACAAATCGCACGGCAGCATTGGCATCTGCCCAAAAGCCCTCCCCAGAACCCTTAAAGCCCTCAAGATAAAGAAAACAACCGCAAAGAACCTGTCAGAAGTGCTCTGTCGCGTAATCACGAAAAAATCATCAAAAATCTAGCTGTTAAGATGCAAGAATCACGCAAACATAACCGGAATGAACAGAGCATATCAGCAAGCAAAAATAAAATTCTAAAATCTCTAACAATCTCTCCAAATTTAAGACGCAGAACGGGAGTTTCGACTCTAATCTGAAAATTTCAGCAGCCTTTCTGTCTGCAAAACAACAACAACTGTTCCACGGAATGGGAACAGTGCCCTTCAGTTGGTGCATTTATTATAGCACTTAGGAAGTTTTGAGTTTTATACTTTTAAGTCACATCTTGCGGCCTTATTACAAATTGTTACTTGGTGCTTTGATGTTAGGGCATATGAATCTTGAGCCCCCGTGTCCTTCGTTCGAACTGGGTGGTTACCTTTTCGCAACTGGCACAAGGTTTCCTCCGAAAATAGGTCGAACTCTGTTGTGATGAAGGCGCAGGTTGTTGAAGAATTTGAATTCGTATTCAGCTGAAGCGCCCACCACACCAGCATCACTATTTGCACCTCCGTTGTGGCCATAACCACTCCATAGTGGAATATCGCCGCAGCGTCCCTAAAGTCTGTGTGCCCAGGCCATGGTGCGCATATGTGCTGGGAGTTAGAAATCGCAATGATTGCCTCCCACTTGGCGCTACTAGGGTACTGAAGATGGTGGTCCTGTTTTCGTCCCTGCGCAAGAAAAAATATTTTTGTTAGACTATTGATTTTCCCATCCCAATTGGCATGCCGCGAATTTTTCAGATGGAGACCCCTGACTGCTTGACCAAGCAATTTGTAAGGCCACCCTTCTTTTCTCCATGACTGTTGGTAGAAAGGTAGTGGATTCACTTGGTATCTCCATGGTGACAATAACCTTGTTTTTAAACAGGAGCTGGGAACGTGGCCCGCGTCGAAGTTGAACGTCAGCGTCAGGTTGGCAATGGTCTGTACCGAGTCCATCTTCCACCAACTCGACAATTATGACGGCTATTATCTCGATGCTGTCGCTGTCGATCAGGAGAGACCGGAGGATGACGCCGAGAAAAGATCAACAAACCCGCACCCTATCCCCAACTCGCCGCAGAAAAAGTTGCCACCGCACCCGTTTGGTTCCTCTTCGGTGTCCTCTCCCGCCTCGACATCTTCAAAGCGTCCATAAAACCCATGGTGAAAACCCTGGGTATAAAAGTGTACAGGAGTAAATAAAAAAAATTACAAAGATAACATGTTTTTTTTTCGTACATCTTTTTTCTTAGTTTCAGTACACCATTTGGAGGATCATCTATTGGCATCGTTGAAGCTCACCAAATACGCCGCATTATCCTGCATTCGCTTTCCTAGCATCAACGCAATATCTTTGTAGCTCCTTTTTAGGGTTTCTCCTGCATTCCAGCAGGAACGAAGTGCCTGCATATCCTCCTCCGGACACAGTTGAAAGGTGAAGGGGATCGCTCCTACTCTGGGGGAATGCTCTCAACAAGTTTTCCTAAGGCACCAATGCAAAATGCAGCAGAGCGAATTAACAGGAAAAAATTTTGGACGTCATTTCCTGCGAAATGATGCGAAAAGATGTCGCAACCGTGGACCCTCTCCACTCAGTTGAAGGAAAAAAAAACAAAGTGCCATACTCCGATACTAAACCCTCCGGTGTGAGTTTACCACCCTTACAGGGGATGTGAAAAGCCGTCACTAGGGTTGATTACTCCAAGATTTAGGATGGTGAGATAGTAAATCTGTAATCTTCCACATGCTATGTGATTACCAAAGCCCAACAGTCAAGATTGACAGTGCTGTTGGCAGGTAACAGTTCCTTTCTTTTGAAACTAGTTACTTACTAATCTTCATACTAGTGGTAGCACCTCCTGCATGATCTACCTCTTGTATATGAGGGACCAATGGGGTGATTACCTTAATTACAGAATCGAACAAGCTGCCTGATTCGCCCGTTGTCCGTTACGCAATATACTCTCAATTACATGGCAAAAATTTTGGGAAGTGGGACGGAGTTTGACACAATTCGTTTTTGGAAGGTGCGGCCAAAAGAAGTGGGAAAATAAGGGTTCACACATTTGTTTTGTGTCAAACTCCGTGAATCTTCAGTCCCACTTCCCAAAATTTTTTGCCATGAACTTTCGTGTTTGATCGCGAAAAGCATGAATATCTTCCTCGAAATGCTGACAGGGATAAAACATCTCAAATGCGGCAGCGGGCATGGTGGCAAAGGAAACAAGTGGAGGCAGAGGCTCAGAAGAAACTACTTCAGGATCTCCAAACAACAAACGATGCTTTTGCTAGAATGAATGTGCAATTACAGAATTTCATAAATCAACAACAGTGGATAATCCGAGATCTGGAGACTCGGTTGATGGAGAGGGAAAAAGCCCAACAGGATACGGAGAAAGTATGCCATCAATTCCAACAACAAATCCAAACTCACAAGGAACGAAACCATCTAATAGACTCGGAGGCACACCAAGAGACCCAAGTAATGCAGAACTTTCCGCAACAACTTAGTTTCCACACTAGCCGCAGCTTGTTGCCGCCGTCCAAGTGTGCCAGTGTTGCCAAATGGGTCACTCGACTGGATCTGGACTCCGAGACTCCGCATCCATTTGGTTCCGGGTCACCCATGGACCGCGAAAACTCCTAACTCCACTCTTAGCAGGAGCTAATAAATTGTGGCGCCAAAACGCTGTCCAAACTTCCGAAGTGTGGAGTTAGGAGTTTTCGCGATCCATGGATGACCCGGGTCTCGTAACGGTCCCCAGTCGTATGGATTGACCCGGGTCAGTCGGCCCATTTGGCAACACTGAAGTGTGCCTCCTTGGTGTGCCATTGCGCAAAAAAACAAAAAGGAGGAAACGGTAAAAACGGCGCCCAGCGGAGTTTGTGCCAACCTGTCTGACTGTTACCGGTAGTTACCGTTGCACCTGTAACAACTTTAAATTTTGATAAACAAAAAAGTTGTTCGGGGTTTGTGTCGCCATCCAAAACTGTGTTTACCGTCCAAACACAAAATCGTTGTCGATGGAGCCAGTTTCTGTCCAAATTTTTTGTTGCGCTGGCTATTATCCCCAGGACTTCACTTTTTTTTTTTATTCCTGCTAAACCATACATGGGAAACCTGATAATGGGTTTAAGTCTCCATATAGGATAATATCATATGAGTGGCAACTGCTGTCTATGCTTGGACTAGGTAAATCAGTACTTCATATAAAACAAACTTTATGATGAAGTAACATAGGCATATGTGCAGGGTTTCCCTTTCTCTGTACTAGCTGCTCTTGTGATAAAAAATCAGTGTTGGTATGGTTGTACTGGCTTGGCTTGTCATAATAGTGACCAGGATTTTTTTTCCTATGTGAAATTTATCCTCCCTGTGAACTTTTTAAGAATTACATCACAATGAATCAGGATGTGAAAGTAAAATCCCTCTTCTTTTTTTTATTTCATTATAATTCTACTACTAAAGTTCAAAATCCTTTCTTAGCTCTCAATTCAGGTAATTCTTTGCACTACATAAAGTTTGTTATTTAATAGCATAAAGTAATAAAGGGGACATAATTAACTTAAATATCAATATAATGGTACTACATTTTATTCCCACATAAAAAAAAGGATATTTTGAAGTAAATTCAATTACTTTTAGCCAATTCTTTCAACAACTCAATTTTTCAAGGCTTTTACTTCACATATTTCACTTTAGTAGTATAGACTCAAGAATTCATAATTACAACACATAAAAATGCTAAAATCATCTTTGTAACTCATTTTTGATGATAGCAAGTCTCTTTCAAGAAAATGCTAGTATTTGTTAGCTAAATTGAATGAATTAAACCATTTTTTGTAGAAGAAATGCAATGGAGTTGAATTAGATTTTGAATTAGAAAAAATATAGTAAAACAAAGTTTCCACTTGATAAGTATAATAGTGAATACTTGTAAAGCTTAAATAATAAATGTTCTTTATAAAGCTCTTTTTTTCTTTTCTTGCTTAATATTGTAGAGTTTGTAGATTTCTTGAAGTTGAGTAATTTTCATTTTCTCCAAAGTAGCTTTTTTCAAACAAAAGCATTGAAAAAGAGGCCATAAAGTTAAAAGATTCTTTTTCTTTAAGTAAGAGCACTTTCCAATTAGAAGAAATGATTTGTTGATAGTGTTTCTTTTGATAGTTATTTAAAATTATGTGAGTAGCAACCAAGAAAGAAGATTTCTTGTGATATGCTATTTACTAACTATTGAGAAAAAGTTGATAGTATATTCTACAAAACTTACTAAACTATTAGAATAAAGTTTATAAGGAATAAATACTACTAAAAAAATGCATTTATTTTGCTTTTTTTTTGACAATAGTAGAAAGTTGATAATCAATTACTAATTCATTAATAATAATTACTTTTACTAAAAATATAATAAAAAATAAGTTGTACACACAATTTTACTATTGACATAAGTAAGAAAATTAGTGTATAACATATTAGTAATATTTTTAAGTTTTTTAACTAAAAGAGTTAAAGTTAAAAACAAAGTACAAAAATGATTTAAATTTAGTTTTTTCTGAATTAAGTTATATTCTTTCACAATTTAATGATAGTACTCATAAATGTTAGTATTGTTAGTACTATAAAAGCTTTTTATTCTCCTTAGCAAATTATAAAACCTTTTTATTTTAGATAAAAGTAAACTTTCTTTTATTATTTTATTTTAAATTGGCAATAGAATTAGCTGCCAAATTTCTATGTACATAAAATATGCCTAAATCATAAAAAAAAGTTGGAATAAAGACTTTTACTAAATAAAATCCTTTAATACTTTAATAGTGAGTTAGATAATACTAAAATTGTATAGTAGGAGTATAAGGTAAAATAATTTACTTAGTTTTGTCAAAATACAAGAAAATTTTAGATTAATGATTATATTTTTAAATTAATTAAATAATATTAAATAAAATAAAGTAAAAAAAAATATTGTAAAAACTAAGTATAACTTATAAAACTTCAATTAAAATTTTAGTAAAAAAAGAGTTACTAAAAAATCCAGGGCTAAGTATATGAGCTAATTTATTATTATTTCTACTTTACAAGAGTTACTTTACTTGTGTTGAGTTAAGTGTGTTATGTATTAAATGTAACTTAAAACTTTTTTTTAATTAAAAAATTAAAATGCTTTTTTAGTTTTTTGTTTAGTTATCAGACATAGTTTTTATAAACAAAGCTTCAATGATTTGCTTATAAAATTTTCATAGTTTGGTTAAAACTTTTGTACATACTTACAAAAAGTGTAATATTATGTATTACTATGTATTACTAAAATTTGGTTATGTTATTCACCTTGTGACACTTAATGAGTGTAAAAAAACTTATTTCATTACCAAAACTTCTTAAATACCTTGCATATGCCAGTAGGAATAATGTTTTGAATATATAGACTCATAAAGCACTTTACTTACAAATACTCTATTTATTGCTTTATCATACCACACATGTAACCAAAGGTGTACTATAGTGATTAAGGGTGTACTACTATAATAATAAATTGAAGTATTCTCAAACATGAATGAGAATACTTTAAAACAAAAAAAGTATCTTTATTTTAAATTATTTAGTTAAAGATATCCTAAAATGAGTTTAAAGTATCCTCATTCATGTTTAAGGATATTTTATTCATTATTTGAGAATACTTCATTTGAGAATTCTCATTTTTGAATAAAAACTCAAATGTAAATGAAGATACCTCAAATATGAATGAAAATACCTTAAAACAAAAAAGTATCCTCATTTTTAATTATTTGGTTGAGGATATTCTCAAATGAGTTTGAAGTATCCTTATTTTTAATTAAAATATCCTCATTTTTGATTAAAGTATCCTCATTTCAAAATGAGGATTCTTACACATTAACTCTAAATTGAGGATCTTGAAAATTTTTTTGAGGTATCCTTAAAGAATTTGTATTTTGTGGATACTTTTTAAAATATTTTTCTCCTTAAATTATGTTTGAAGTATCCTCAAGTGTTGTTATAGTAGTGCACTCTTAAATGGCAGATATGCATACATAGCACTTAATTTGTAAGTACACTTGCTATACTGCAGGGTGACTGGTACAAAAACATACACAACAAACTTTGAGAAAAAGCTAAAATGGCCTTAGATTTTCATACTCCAAAGTATTTTTACTATTATTGTATTGCAAGCTATAAATGTACAATTCCTGGCCAAGTAAGTTAATGTAACCAAGAATGTTAATTATATTGCCTTTATATAATGACAAAGCATTTTATGTAGTAGAATTTCATGTATTATTTGCTATAGCTTTAGAAACTATTAAATAGGTAATTTATTTTGCACTTTGACTTTGCTACTTTTTACACTTGCTGATTCTATACACAAGGTGGAATAATAACTTTTTATAGACAAGTAAGTATTGTGGTGCATTTGCAACCAACTATGTTTAAATCATATGTAAATAATTATTTAAGTTATAAAGTGTCTATATTGTACAATTGTGTTATTTTCTTATTGCTTAATGGAGAATACAAAATTGTTATTTATTGTATGTTATTGAAAAAAGTTTCATATTTGCTTGTTACTACCTTTATACTCTCTGACTTGTATAAAAAACAAAACTTTGATTGTTTATTTACTTTTAAACTCTATTACTTGAATTTAAGTTAAGTATGTAAAATATATATTTTTTGTGTTATTCTCTAGTAAAAATGAAAGTTAATAAAAAAAATTTAAAATTTTGATTTATATATATATTTAATTTGTTTTTTTTAAAATTTTTCTTTTTACTTTACAATTTGATTTTAAAAAAAGAAATTTAACAATAATTTCTTATTTATAATTTAATTATAATTTTAATTTTTGTTTTTTTTCAATTTCTCTTTTCACCTTGCAACTCGATTTTCCAATACAACAACAAGAAATTTGATCATTATCCCTTGCTAAAAGGCTGATGAGGTCATCGCGTCGTTTTCGTTCTTTAGAAGCCGCAGCAAGCGGGAGAGCCGATAACTCCCGCTTCAGCTATTCATTTCATTCATTCAATGACGCACAACCAGTTGGCACTGCTGCTTGTTTTGCAGGTAGCAACTTGTATGGCAGGCGGTAAGTATTTTGTTCGCGATAATGCCAACAACCCCTTTGACGAAACTGACTGTGCCTCTGAGGAGCGTCAATCTTCAGATACGGTTCACCACCAAGAACAAATACCCAAGCTGCAGTGGATCCTCAAAATGTACCAGCAGAGAATTCTGGCGGAAGAGCAGCGCCCACGATAGTAGTGGATGTTATGGCAGAGGAAGATGAGCAAGAGAAACCTGGCTCCCTTTTTGCTCTTGCTTGTGACCATACTTACCGTACGGAGGAGTTCAAAGAAAACCATCCCGAGCTTCATAAACTCTTCGAGCTGGGAGAGAAGCTGTCTGTCCACATGGGACCTGAGAAAGGTCTAGACGCTTTGCCTATTGAAGAATTGGTGCACGACGGCCACAGAGGTACGGCTAGTTCCTCGCCACCCATCCTCATCTTCAGCCAGATACTACAGCAGTACTCAGGAAGCACGAGCTACTCGGACAGCTTCAGGAATGGAAAAGAGAGCTGAAACAGATGGCGGAGAGACTGCAGACACTGTGTGCCCGTATCCTGCACCTGAAGGAACAGGTCAGCAGAAAGAAAGTTAGGACATGTAAACCAATTACAGAAACGACATTTTCGGGGAGAATGTAGACACGAAAATCTGTTACTGCCTGAAAACCTCAAGCTTTTTAAAAACTGACTACTGACTAAATATTACCTGCAAAGTTCAAGTTGGAAAAGTTGCTGCACTTAGGAACGCTGAGGTGTACTGGCATGTAGTGTTATTGCAACTTACGGAAGCCAATGGCAACATTACTTTTTTTTTTTTTTTTTTCATTGGAAAAGCTACTTTGCTTTTGTGGAACTCCATACAAGAAGAGGATCTCGATGCTTTTAAGTTGTATGGCTTAGCAAACCTCTTCATCTTCTTTCAGCCACCAAGAAATGGTCCCGCCACCTCTGCTCTGTTGTTTCTTTGTGCTTATCGTACCTGCCCTCAGTTCAGTGAGTAATATTGTATTGCATTTCTACTGGCTTAAGCCACCCCATCATAGAAACCAAGTCATGCGGTTTCGACTCTGAAAGTGAATCAGCATGATGAGGTTGATGTATTTCTTCAGCGTTTATCGTTGTTTATCACTGGTATGTTACGAAATGGGATTAAATATCACCTGAACCTAACGCACTTCTTTCAGCGGTGCACAACAAGGATGAAGTAGGAGTAAAAAAGTCATTAAAAGAATTGGAAGGTGGCCTTCATTATCTTGCAATGAAGCTTGAAGCCAATGGGTTCTCCTTCGTAGCCTCACAGATAAAGTTGTGCCTCTCGAGTATGTATGGGTAAGTAGTGATGTTCTTGAAAACGGGCGTATGTTGTGGTCCCTTCATTTACCTTTGCCTCTTGGCCGTATTTTTTTTCTTTCTTTCTTTTGAATGCAAGGCATTTTCACCTTTGTGATACATGACGGCCACTGGGTTGTTATTGGTAAAATGCCTTGCACTCAAAAGCAAATAATGAGTATCTTTGGAACAATTTTGATACTTGTGTGGACATAACATAACATACGTCCGTCTCTCAAAACATATTTGGGTATTCATTGCAATTCCTCCATCACTGAAGCACCCACACCTCCTCAATCTTGAATTCTATGGCCCTCTTCCTTTCTGCGGGAGGAAATACTGTTCTCGCTTTTGGGAAAGTCTTGTTCGGTGTTGATGCGCATCAACTGTAAATGGTAATAAATGGATCATCTTTGTTACGCATCTATCGGAACCATGTTCTTTGCCTACCGTCCCAAAAGAATGTTTGCCACAAAATATTACATCCCGCGGAGGCATTTTGGAGTCCAAACCTGGCAAAAATTTGTGCAGCGACTGGAAAGGATCAAAAATCTGCCCACTTGCTGGAGGGCGGGGTGGGTGAAGGAACAATACCATTTGAAATTTTAATGAACGCCGCACCGAAACGCAGTGGTGCTGCGTAGTTCTTACGACTCAATACCAATAACGCCTGCAAGGGCCGTGTGTCTCTTCGTCCTCCCTTGTGAAAGCAGACGATGAAGGAGCTCACGGCCTGAGAAGATTCGCCCAGCAACGAGGTATTACGTTGGTGACAACACAGACTTGAATATGACGGTTGCCCCAGCACCATCGGCACTGGAATCGGAGCTGCTGGTGGTTATACGAAACGTAACTCTGAGGACTGCCAAGGAATATGCGTCGTCTCCTCCCTCCTGCATGCTCGGTCGTGTTGAGGGTGCACAAAGACGAGTTACTCCCGGCGGAGTATTCGGTTAGGAACAGGCTTCAAGTCTATGGGCATCTCTGGGACTGCGCCAAGGTTCGGGGATACCAACAAAGGCAACAAACGGCAGCTATTACATGGCCATCCAGAAACCAGAGGGTCCATAGGTGTTATTGACAATGCGATCTATCCATTCCCCTGCCTGCGATAGGAAAAGCCGGGAGTGAGAATCGAGTGAACCTTTTCCGACGCACCGGCAAAGTCGTAGACCGATATGGTAGGGTTCCTCACCCTCCGTAATCGGTTCAGAATGCCAATAGGCTGCTGCAGGTGGTGGCATCGGGCATCCACGTCCAAGTCGGGGTCTTCCATGTCGGTAAGATTCCAGTAGGGCTTATCCCTGCCCGCAAAATCGAACATCCCCGCCGCCTGAGCGAAGGCGTCCATGAGCTGTCCCCAGTCGGTCTCGGGAGCGATCAGCATCGGGGGGCATCTCGCCTTCGAAGTTCTTGGGTGCCTAAATGCGAATGGATTTATTTGTTCCCTCATTCAGGTCGAAGGCATTGTCTGATGGGCTTGATTTAGCGGTTTGGTGCTGGGAACTTGAGGCGCGTGATATATCTGCGGCTCCACATCGGTGAGGATGATCTGGTCACTCGCTGCCAAGGTGGTGAGGTGGAATGCTCAAATCCTGATTAATCTTGCGATCCATTTGTGATATCCTTTTCAAGTTGAGTGCCAGTTTGTTCAAAAACAGTGTACAGTCCTCCCAGGGGTCAGGTTCACTCACCACAAGTTGCCCAATATTTTTACACAACAAAAAATCAAAAAAACCTACTTAAAAGTAAAGCTCTGGTTGAACAATAACCAACACAAAAAGAGAAACCAGGCTCCACAAGTTGGCTCCCATTCCCAGTTTAAGAGATTACCCCTAAGTATCATTGATTGACATTAACAAATGTGACTTTTTTTTTAACCAGAAAGTTATGGTTTATTGAGTAGGTGAATGATAGATTGACATTTCTGTGAAGTAGTTCAATTCTGTATCCTACTGGTATCACAGTTGATTGCCCCTTGAATCAAGCTAGATTGAACCAAAAGTGCTGAGAATTGTGGGGAGTAATTGAACTAAAGGGTCCTCCTTGTAAACGCTGAGTGGATTTTGATTGCCTGGTGATGGATCCATGATTTTTTGGATGTTGGTTGGAATCAAACTCGCGACCTGCCAGTTACAAAGTTGACATGCTGCCAGTTGAGCTACACTGCACCCCCCCAAATGTGACTTTGGCTCTAATTAGTTTCCTGAGTTTTGGTTTGCTGCCATTTAAGAAAATAGAGTGAAGCTTTGTTCTCGAGTTGAGTTGTGCCACACAAAATTCCTGCACAAATTTTGCCCTCAAAAGTTATTTTGCCTATTCTTGCTTTCTTTGAGGTCGTGAGGCAACAATTGGAGACGTTGTTGGACCTTGGAGCAATGACTGTGGTGGATGAGGCCATTTATTCTTATTATGGAGATGATATGAGGGAGGATGCAACCGATATCAAGATTGAAGGCAAACCACACTCCTATGGAATCCTGAACTATCTTGCTACACAGTCGCTTGAACTCTCTGGTGTGAGTGTGGTAGTTGACTTTGAGCCCCAATTACCGACCCACAAGCCAACAGCAAGGAGCGCTCTACTCTCACTTACACAAAGTACAAATCTCGAATCGAACCAAGGGAGCAACTCATTTCTTTTGCAATAATGCTTGGCAGGTATTAAATTCCTTCGCATCTTTGAACAGATGGGAGCTGACCTCTCTGTCACTCTGAATACATTGGCAACAAGTGGGATTGTTGATCTGCATTCAATTGCTGGCAGTGATATCCCAACAGGGTATACTCAAACCATGGGAAAGAGGCACCACATCATCCAATTCACTCAGCAGGGAGACCATCCACTCACTGTTGCCTCTAATACATGGTACTTTGAAGGGGATAGAAGAGCTTCTCCACAGCCTCTCCTGAGCTACACTACAGCAGTGTCACTATTCAAGAATGATGAAATGACCTCAATCAAGAAAGCTTTCAACCTACCTCGAGAGGTCAATGCTGGGGATATTGTTGCCATAATTTGTGCTGCTACTGGCCAAGACATCTCAATGCCACCCTCAAATGCCAAGGGAGAAGTCATGCTGGATAGGGAAGGAATGGGCATGATGAGGGTTAGCAACTCCGCCTTCTTCACCAGAAAACTCCAGGCTGCAGGGCTTCTACGAAAAAGAACAAAGAGAAACTGATAGCTGACGTCTTACGCTTTCATCCTAAAGTGGTGACAAAGAAAGGGGGGGAGGAGGAGGAGCAAACTTTGTCAGCGTTGAAGAAATCCCTCACATCAGATTTGGGGTGATCATCACCGGTAACCAATCTCTACTCCAGGATGTATGGTCTGGTTGACCAAATAAACCGCGCCTACTATCAGCATATCGATCCTGCCGGCCACTGGACATGGAGAAAGCTCTATCTGATGTCGGTGTTCTTTCTCCTCATTCGAAATGGCTGCTGGGTTTTTTCTTGGAACAACAATTTCTCCCCGCAGACACAATGCACCAGAGGACGGAAGAAGCAGGACGGGATCCGACAACCTACTCCCTAAGTAGTACAGTTAGATGTTTGAACTATTGAGCAGGGGAAAAGACCCCATGGGGGATAGCCATGGCAACAATACTCGCTAACCGCTTACGGGTAGTGTATACAGTTTTGATTAGTTTCTTTGGGAAAAAACGTGTTTACCGTTCACATTAATTTTGGATGTTCATAGTTTTACAAAACAAGCCACACAACTGCTGCTCCTGTTCATACCCTATGTTCTCAACTCCGATGAATCTACTACTACCAAACCCTCCGGTGTGTGTTTAACACCCTTGGGGGTATGTGGAGAATTGATCGCTGCGAGAACTCTGATGGAGAGACAGTACATAATCCTCCTAGTGCAGGCGCACCTTACGGGGGGAGCCATATGATAAAAAAGATTGACGGTACATCTGGCCAGGTTTGTACACTAACTCCACTATTGACAAACTACTTCTCACATACTAGTGGTAGCACCTACTGGATGGAGATGGAGTATGGCCAAACTGTCTTCCGTTGCACCTGTAACGACTTTAAATTTAGATAAACAAAAAAGTTGTTCGGGGTTTGTGTCACCATCCAAAATTGTGATGACCATCCAAACATAGATTCGTTATAGACAAAGCCTTTTTTGTCCAAATTTTTTGTTGCACTAGCTGTCCCCCCTGTTGTGTATCATAGAACATTTTCTCCACCATAACCCACATTCACATGTGCCAACTATCTCACCTTCTAACCATAATTCTACTAATTCATTTGTACCACCCATCTTTTCCAAATTACTAGTTGGGGTTGGTAACAAAATTAAAGATAATGAGAAAGAGGTTGTTGAACTTTATTGAATAGTAGAGATGCTTGTATATCTGGGTGTGTTTTTTATTAGGAATCTTTTCATACCATAGAATGATTATAGTAGAGTCAAAGGGCAGATTGTCATTCATGATACTTTTTAGTCTTTTATTAATACTTTTTTTTAAAATCCACCTCTTACCTTCTAATAATAAAAGGTTTGAAAAACTTCTCACTAACCAAATCACTATTTAACAAGTATTTTTTTTTTTAAACAAAGGAAAAAAAAGTACAACTCAACCCTGATTCAAAACTGACCTCGCAATTGTTGTTGGTGCCAACGATACCATTAACTGCCCACTAAGGACAATCCCAACTCCCCCATTGCAGGCATGCCAGTTTTTCAGGTATGGAAGGCCAAGAACACAATTATCATGAAGAGGTTCATGGCCACTGGTTATGCTGATGTGCCCAACCAGGTGTTCTACAAGCCCAACTCCTTCATGATATTCGGAGATAGTTCCTGGGGCCTATTTCTCCCCAGCCTGAACCCAAACAGACACGGTCTGACAGGGTCTCACAGCACTACCGCAAGGGCGGATTGCATGACAACGCAAACAGACCACGTAGAATGCGGAGAAATCGAGAAGTGCACTCACGCCAATTTCGCTCAATTGTGTTCGGGGCAATTGATTCTATGAGGGTTAACACTAGTTAAAATGGCCATAGTGTAACCCCAAAAAAACTGAAAAGAGCACTTTTTCTTCTCTTTTCTTCCCTCCCCACACCACACCACTAGGATATTGAGACCTGATTTCCTTAGTATTACAGCTTTCTCCCTGTATTGGTGTGGCGGGTGTTACCACAGCTCTTCTAAACGAGGGCAGAGGGAGCATTACCGTTAACGAGAAGACCATGGTGTGAGAAGATTCTCCTGTCTATCCCACTTCATACTGGTCATCTGCCCCAATGGCAGTTTTCGTCATGGGCCACCCAACGGAATCGTTTGAGAGCCTGCAGGGTCTAAGCTCCACACCAAACGACATGAAAAGGAGAAGGAAAGGAAACGTAAGAAGCAAAAGGGAGAGGCAGTGTATGTCCATGCAACCTATGAATCTATTGCAAAATCTAACTCTCAGTTAAAGTTAAAGAGATAAGGTCCTAAACTTGATACATGAGGGGTAAACAAACATTTCATCCCACGAGCTGCAACTGCATCCAAACAAGTGGGGAGCACAAGTACCCAAACTCTCGACATACAGAAATGACAGAGTTCGCCATCATGAAGTTATTGTTCAGCGATGCCATGTTGCGGCGGTATGGTATTCGCTGGGCTAGCGGGGTGGGAGTCAGCATCCGCGTCGAGGGCTGTCAATAAATTTGATTGGAAATGAGTTTCAAAGTAACAACTTCACTCTGACAAATTGGTCGTTAAAATTAGGGGATATAGTTGGGTTGAGCAGGTGGTAATAATTGTGCATGTGTCAAACAGGTTTTCGGAGTTGAATGGGTAATGATTGCAAAGGGGACATCGCTTTAACATGTGGAGGTGGAGGGAGCGATGCAATAGTCGCCACGTGAACGAGAGAAGTGCTCGTCGGAGATGAAGATTGTGAACCAGTCGAAAGAGCTTCCGTGGAGTGGAGTTGTGAGTATTGAAGCTCTTGAGCTTGTGAGTGAGAGAGGAAGGGGTTGGTCGTGAAGGGATTGAAAGATGTTGCGTTTGAGCTTGTTGAATGGGATTGAGTGTTGAGGTACTCCGGCTAGGGCAAGAAATCGTCCTTTTGAGTTCGGGAGCCCGTTGGTGTTAACACGGGTCACTTGAAGGCCCACCAACGGGATCAGCGCAGTTCGCCCCGGGTTCTCCGCACCCGCACGGTGATGCTGCCCTCCCACGTGAACTTGAGCGCGTTGGAGAGCAGGTTGAGGACAACCTTCTCCCACATATCGGTATCGACGAAGATCTCCTCTTCCAGCGTGGCGGGTTCGTCCCAAACAGGACAATCCACCAAATTCGATACCTAACCACTTGAGTGTCGATTCAAAACAGCCTGCGATTTCTCTGGTGGAATTGCTCGCGATCCGTTTAACAAAGCCGTTATCCTACCATAGTTGATAAATGAAGGTCGACCAGGATTTTTAGCAGGGAAATTTAATAGGCTGACCAGCCATACATTTTATTAACTAACTGAAAGAACTCCAATAAAGAGTCTGTACATACTCTAATCACATACAATCATTATGTACTGCAACAGCTATGTGAATCTCTCTACAAGGGCAACAACCTCCTCATACAACAGCATCTCTCTTTCGTACGAAAAATATTTTTGGGTAACACAGCACAACTAAACCCTGCAATAGAATGATTGGTTTATTCAATTATGAATCTGATGCACAAATAGGTGTGCCTTGCAATGCCTATTTTACAGCTGGTCAACCTGCTAAATTTTACACGCAAAAAATCCCGGTCGACCTTCAATCATCATGCAAAAAAAAAAAAAATACATACCGACCAGCCTCTGCGAGTGAAATCTAATAGGATATAATCACCTGACACGCCTGTGTGGTAGAAAAACCGTGGAGATTGAGAAGAGAGAAAATGAGATGAAGAAAGCCAACCTCCTGCGTCATCTTTGCGTTCGATGTGCAGATGCCAAGCTCTCTCCCAACGTGCGCATCCTTCGCTCGCTCAACACTCTCTACGTGGTCTGTTAGAAACGGGTACGCCAAAAGAAACACGCTCTCTTAGGTCCCGGATGAGGAGTAGTCTATCGCAGAAGTGAAAACGCCGAACAGAAAAGCCTCGAATCGGCCAGAGAATCAAGGATCAAGAAATCCTATCCGCAGGACTTTTTTTGCAGGTGGACAATTTTCATTCTTGCAATGCCAAAAAACGTACCCCCTAGCTTGCCGGTGGTTCGGATGGAAGTTGCTGCACACCTGGCATGGCACTCACTACAAATGTGCCTAACCTTAACCTTGAAAAAATATACAATAGCAAAAAAACAATTAAAGTGTAAAGATAAGTGATGAATGGACTTTTTGGTTAGGTGAGTCTGTAGGCAACATAGAGAAGAGGGCAACCAACTTTTGGTAACAAGGGATATGAATGTTTATGTTGCCCTTTGCATTGTTGCTTTGGTGATTCTTGTCATCGAATGATTTGAAGGTAATGAAAAGAATGAATCCCCAAATAGCAAGCATGTCTCACCCAGGACCTGCTACTCGAACTACTTCACAGAGCCACTGACAACTGAATCAAATGGGCTCACGAGGGAAGAGCTATCAGAGAACACAAATACCACTGAATGGCTGTCTATGGTTATGACCAGGCAGACTAAACCCACCCAATCGAGGTGGCTACCCTTTTGGTGTTCTGGGTTAGGCCTTTGCACTTTTGCGATAGGAGCAAGGACTCACTAGCGTGTTGGAAGTTTTCAAGATGCTTGATAGATGCAGAGAGGAAACCTTTCCAGAATACCTGCCCCCCATTCCTACATTAAACATGAGAGACAAGAAGAGGAAATATGACTCCACAGCCCTTGCTTGGACCTCAAAGAATCAGGAAAAGACGAGGATTACCCTTCCTCCTTTGCGGGATTCATCTCCTTTTACAACACCACACCACACTCGGCGTCTTCTTTCCCCGGTACCAACGCATGAACGGCTGTTTTGAAATCTCATTTCGGACTCCAACATTCACAGCTCCCCTCTTCAAGGAGGATGGATACAAACCACCCAATGCTTACCCCCTCCCCACTTACATTGTTGATTGATGGCGCGATGCAAAGCTCAGCCCGAATGAAATAAACCCCTGCTTTGCTTACTCTTTTTTGCCCTCTTGGCTGCACTACACAAAAGCCAGGTTAGTAGACATTATTGGATTCTCGAGTCTCAAAAGGTATCACCTCTTTTCGTAACCCGTTTGCTCAGGTCAACTTGGGGACCAAACAATTCCGGTTTTTTTTTTTTTCAAACGAACATGGGCGGTCAGGTAGCTGGTAGCACTTGCGTTTGCGTGTCTCTCTTACCCCTCCCTCCCCCCAAACAAATTTTCCTGCACCACTCCAGAACAGTAAACAACACAGCACGACTGTGCTTGCAAGATCCGGATCGGGGCTAGTGACATCCAACAACACCGTCGGGCTGTCCCTGTTCCAGAAGGTTGTGAAAGGTAATTCTACAGAGAATGTTTGCAATCCCCCCTCAGCATTTCCATTTGCCTTTCTATGACTGCCTGTAGGGCAACCGAAGGTAAGTGTGCATTTCCCCTTCTCGTTTGCGGTGTAAATTTTTGGCAAGTAATTTAAACAGTGCAACACAACGGAAGGCAAACTAATTCGAACATTTGCAGGGGAGATTCAGGATGCTATGAGAGCGACCCTCTCTCATGGAGCGATCGGAGACGAAAACGCAGTGAAGGAGACTTAGAAGGATTTCCTCACCCAACTCCAACAGTTGCGAGGGGACGTACAATTTCTTGTGGCCAATTCAGCCTGGCATAAGGTTCACTCCCCTTCCAAAACACTCCTTATTTATATCCCCCGCGGGAATAACACAGGAAGGCAGTGTGAGACATGAGTACCAGGAAATGGTCAAGGAGCTCTTCAATGCCGATGTGTGTACGCTGAGCGGCGATGCAGAACCGATAAACAAGCGGTGTGCAGAGAAGACTCAAGGGCTCGTTCCTCATGTGGATAGCATCAGTCCCGATCTAGTTCTCCTCCTTGTGAATGCTATCTACTTCAAAGGCACTTGGAAGGACAAGTTTGAGGAAGAATTAACAACCAAGGTATGCTTTTTTCCCTCCCCCCGGTAAAACACGTTATGGTAACACTCTGTATGATTAGCAACGCTTCACACCCAACAAAGGGAGGGCATACGAGGTGGACATGATGAATATGTCGAAGGAGGATTTCCCGTATCGTGAGGAGAAAGGAGTCCAACTGATCCAGCTGGATTACAAAGATGGATTCTGTGCCACCGTCATTCTGCCCTCCTTGTTAGACGGGTGCGCGTGGTGAAAGAGCAGAACACGAATGTGTAGAAGAAAGAGAAAAAATTTATTTAAAAATAAACTTGTTTATATACTTGATTTATCGGGTTCAGCTGAAAATAGGTTTTTCCCGGTCTTGTGATTTCCATAACGAGAGATGGGTAAATTCATCGAAACGTCGCTACGTCAAGATGATGTGTCGAATACTACTCATCTTCTGGCGTGGATCGACTGATCGCCAAATTATCCCCCGACAAATGGATTCAATGGAGGCATGTATCTGCATAGTTTATAAGTAATACCACATTACCATTATCTATTATTGCAGGGGACAATTGAGAGAGACCAGGAGAGCTATTCCTTCCCCGCATCAAGTTGGAATGGGGATGTGCGAGCCTGAAGAGACAACTCGCTGCTCTTGGGATGGATTCTGCATTCGAGTTCGGCGCACTGGACAGGATCGGTGACGGGCTGCGCATCAGTGACATCCTCCATAAAACAGGTTCACCCCCCTCAAATCCCCCCTTGCAACACCAATACGACCTTACTAATAATTGATTGTCATGATTTTAGTGTTGGAGGTGAATGAAGAGGGCACAACGGCAGCCGCAGTGACCTGCGAGAGTGACGAAGAAGAAGAGGAACCACCCGAGCCATTCACCAGGAAGGTCAATCGTCCCTTCCTGTTTATCATCTCCGATAAACGGCAAGGGAATCTCCTCTTCGCTGCCAAGATTGAGAAGCCTCAATAGAACAGTGAGGGAGACAACATGATTAAAAAGGTTATTCTTTCAATACTTTGGTCTGGTCATCAATACGTGGTATCCTTGTTATTCTTGCCTCCTCAGGGGGTCCTCCCTGATGTTGTGTTGCCTTATGTTGAAGCGGTGTCACTCACCACTACTATGTTACAGTGAGATAACACGGAGAAAAACGATACAAAGTGGGCTACAGATTATCGCCTGTTGAGAGCACGTCTCACGTGATCAATGGGCAGTGATGAAGTTATTGTTTTTCTGTGACAAGCGCAGGCACGAGTGGAAGCGGACGAAAATTCATCCCAATCTGCCGAACTGATGAAGGAAACACAGTGCGAGGTTGATGTACAATTTCTTCCCCGAGTTATCATGGAAAATATTTGTGACATTAACGGGCAAGTGCAAAGCCAATGGACTAATGATGTTCTGGAGTTGCATAATGCAACACTGCGTACGCAAATATCCCCGAGCTTCATTCTTCGGCCTCCTGCAGATCACTGATGCATGGTTGGTTAATTAACAAATGCGCTACAAAACGAAATGGCTATCGCAAAATCACACTTCCGTTACGCCTCCGTTCACGTGTCCCAGGTCAAGCAGAACAAATGATGCCACACTGGCCAATATACTCGTAACACACAGGAAGATCGCGGTTTCATGGTGAGCGGCAAGCAGGGGAAAAAAATAGAAGGGAATGTATGGTTTAATTCTCAAAGACACAATTTTCGGTCGCACTCTTTTGTTTTTTTTTTTTTTTGAGAGAGAAGGGCACCTTTCACGCAAATTCAAAGTCTGCCCTTAGGCTGCAAACACACTACCACTCCTTCAGTTACTCATCTCTGAGTATGCTGATGTATTTTTCCCCATATGTTTTCTCAGTCCTTTGGGACTCCCCTCTATAGTGCTGTTGACACGATTTTCTGACCGAAATGTATTGGTTGTCATCTTACTAAGTATGAATTTTATTTGACGTTTGATTTCAATCTGTGCGCGACTTCTTTGTTGCTGCCGTGCTGCTTCTTTCTTCGCGCTCCAGGGATTTGTACACCCAACACAGCCACAAGACACAGAGCAGGGATTGGTGCCTTTGCGACAAGCACAGATTTCCTCTGTATCCTTCTTAGCCCATCTCCGCACAGCTGGGAGCCTTCCCTGAGTAGCTATCCATGACCCACTGCTGTTGTCCATGGATGCCACAGGAACACAAGCAAGGCTTTGCTTAACCACCTGGCTGGGTCTACTGATTACCAATAAAATATAAAAATAATACCATACCTTTTTGGTGGCGCAACATAAACCTGCCTGTCTTTTCGATCATTTTGCAGTCGTTGTGCCTTCTGTTTGTCTGTGCGTGGTTTCCTGCCCATCTTCGCGAAGAGTATTCTTTGAGGAAGTTTTTGCAGCACTTTTACTTTATTAATTTATCAATCCCAATCCGGCCACCTTAATTTTTTTGTGTGTAATTTAAAGTCGTTACAACCGGCTGTCCACACCTCATAATCCATGAATTGTTTGGGAGATAAGTAAGATCGGGCAAGATAACTTATCTCGTAAGATAACTTATCCCGGAGTAGAGTTGCGTAGTAGAGCAGGTACTGGTTAATAGCCACTCAAGTCGTTGTCGGAATTGGGTGCGTGTTGTTGTACAGTTAAAAATTGGCGGGAAAGCTATCTTCACTAACGGCACGAAAGAAGTTGTTATTTATTTACTACCAACACACAAGCAAACCATGCCACTGGTCAGCGACACTCCTCAGACATACCGCGACCATAGCTTGACCTTCCCAGTAACTTAGAAGGGAAGATGTAAATGATGATTAGATTGATTCAACATAATTTACATCATCTCATGCGAAATTCACTGAGGAACAGTACCTTAGGAGCAGGAAAAGCGCGACCCCAACTCCTTGAGGCTTGAAGGATCAAGAATCATCCAATCATTACTTGATCCAAGGTCTCTCCCCACTTGCGTCCTTCCTCTGTACCGACTTTACTGTTTATTAAATAATATATTACCTATGTCTCCATAAGGACGAGGCTATATTTGTCTCTATACTGCTGGTACCTTTCCGATACCACTCCGGGATAAGTTATCTCACGAGATAAGTTATCTTGCCCGATCTTACTTATCTCCCTTTCTGTTGTTGCTGTGTTTGATGGATTCAGTGGCTGCTAGTGCTGGTGTTGCATGGTATTGCCCAAATACGGTATTCCCTCATGGCCATCAACTTGCGGTGGGTTGTGTATACCTGTTGGCGGAGTTACGACGTCACTCTAGCCAATCTCGCTTGCTCTGCATTCCGGTTATATGGTCTCCTTTATGTAAGAGTTCAGCCCCTAATATATCTTTGTCGTTGCTTACACATTACCTGGTGTAACAGTTGTGACCGTGGACGGAAGTCGGAGGAAGGGAGGTTCTGGTGGGGACCCATTCCCACAAGCACGGGCTAGTGTTATTCACTTGATCACAATGTAAACTAAAACTTTCTACATTATTTCTGACTTTCGGGGTTCGGAGATTCTGGGGTGTAATGCCACTGCAACACTGGTGTAGACTTGCCGCACAAGGCGTCTTCTCCACTCTCTGGTGCCATCTGTCTCTCAACAATATTGATGATCCGATGGACGCAATTGATGGCGGGCACACGCTCTTACGATCACAAATAACGAAAAGAACCATTTACTTTATTCCGGAATAAACTAAACTAGGGGATAGCCACGGCAATAATTATCACTCCGAGAAATCTATTTCATACATCCCTTCTTTGTTCTTCCTTGATGATGTCACCTTATTGCCTTCAAAGGAAAGTCGCGGAGTCTCTTTGGCACATTCCACAAATAACTGGTTGTTTCAACCAGGAATGCAGGAATGTATGAAAGAGACTCCGTTCTAAATTGCTGTTTTATTGGAAAATCGCAGCGGAGAAGGTGTCCGCCTGTTTGTTTGCGTGCACTAAAACGTACCTAACTTACAAGAACCATAACACCCTCCAAAAGGTAACATCCTTTTTCATAAGTGTCAAAAAAGGTAACGGAGGGGTATTCCAATGTCCTTGACATGAGCGTCAAGGGTGCGCACTGAGTTTATGCCGCACTCGTTGCTTCTTGCTCCTTTTTTTTGTTTGGTTGCCCAAAAGAATTTGACGAAAATCATAGGATTGGGGTAATCCCTTTGCTACATTCCATCTGTTGCTACGTTACGAGCTCGGAGTGGCTAGTGTCTACAGATTTGATTATTTTCTTTGGGCGGGAAAATCCGCTTTTAACGGCCACGATAATTTTGGATGTCCAAGTATTTTGCTTTTGCAAACAAACAAGCCGCACACTGCTCGTGGTCATCCCTCCATACCCAACCCCGATGACTCCGTTACCAAACCCTCCGGTGTGCTGTACCACCCTTGGTATGTGGAGAAGCCATCGCTACGGTTGATCACTCTGAGATTTCGAATGGTGTGAGAGTAAATCCTTAATCTACCATGAGCACTACCAGTGTGATTACCAAAGCCCAACAGTTAAGATTGACGGTACATCTTGGGCAGGTAACAGTTCCTATCTTTCGACACTAACTCCGCACTACTTACGAACTAATCCACATACTAGTGGTAGCACTTCCTGGATGGAGTGGGAGTCTGTACAAACTCTCTGGATATTACCTCTGTAACGACTTTAAATTTAGATAAACAAAAAATTGTTCGGGGTTTGTGTCGCCGTCCAAAATTGTGTTGACCATCCAAACACAGAATCGTTGTAGGCGGAGCCATTTTTTGTTGCGCTGGCTATCCCCCCTACGGTTGTGCTGCTTTGGCAGCGACTCGTCGGGGCACAAATTGAAAAAGATGGTGGGATTATGACCTCGTTACACTACAATGTGCTTCCAAAGACATACCCCGCCCCAGTTTAGTTGTTCAGAGTGCTTAGCTGCCCCCCCCCCCCAAACTCACCTGAGGTTGTTGGTTTTTTCAACTTGAAGATTTGGGGAGTAGAAAATTTCAACTCGGTGCTTTGGCTGAGTAAAAAAATAAACGTCATTATTCCAGTCGCCGTAGTTTAGGTATAATAAACACCCACGAAGTATCCTCTACGACGTGCACGCGGAAGATTACAGATTTCCTCTCGCACCATCCTAAATCTCGGAGTAATCAACCGTAGCGATGGCTTTTCCACATCCCCTCGAAGGGTGGTAAACACACACCAGAGGGTTTGGTCGGGGTTGGGTATGGAGGGATGACCACGAGCAGCAGCCAAGTTGGTGTGGCTTGTTTGCAAAATACTTGGACATCCAAAAGTATCGTGGCCGTTAAAAGCGGATTTTCCCGCCCAAAGAAAATAATCAAATCTGTAGACACTAGCATCCTTATTTGCGATTTCGATTAGCGTTGTTAACAACTCCGGCATCGAAGCAACAGGAAGAGGAAAGGTCATCGTTAAAATGAAACATCGTCAGGGCGATTCCAGAGTATGCTTTCGAGAGGTGTACTACGTTCCAAAGCTGGCAAAGAACCTTCTCTCTCCAAACCGGATTGTGGAAAAAGGCTTTGTCGCGACTCATGATCACCGAGGCGCTACACAATTCGAAATCCGCAAACAGGGCAGATATTCCTTCAGGCCGAGAATGATCGTGGTCTGATAGCTCTCTCGTAATCAGTGAGTTAGCTAATAAAGGACAGTTATTCTATCCTGCCTCTCTCCCTTTGCGAAGCATCCAACAAACTGCAGCAAAGAGTTGGAGGGAACATCTAGTGGTGATGCGACCATCATCTCCAGTACTCTCAGCTACTTCACTGTTAGTCTAGCAGCTACGACGGCTAGTAAGCATCAAGACACAGCAAGTCTCCTTCACCAATGATCTGGGTACTTCAACGCTACATTGCTTGCCAAGGTTGTTACGGCATTAATGTAGTCGTTGAACATCACAGAACATGGTGTTGACTACTGTCGAGCTTGTGTCCAAGGGAAGCAGCCCCGTCAAGTCATTGGGAAAGGTGCTGTGCCTCTTGAAACAGAAGTAGGAATGCTGGTGGATACAGATACTGTGGACCTATGGAAGTGAAGTCGCGTGAAGGATTTCGCTATTATGCCTCCTTCACGACAATCACTCTCGATTCACAAGAATCTACTTTCTCCAGGACAAGAGTGAATACTACACAGCACTCACAGAGTGCCATGCGTGGATGAAAACACTGCTGGGTGTGGATATCAAAACCCTCCGATTTGATCCTGTGGTTGAGAATACCAGCAATGCAGTGAAGCAGTCCCTTGCCTTAAAGGGAATTCAACCACTCCCCATCTCATCCAACACTCCCGAGCAGAATGAAGGAGCAGAGAGATTAAATCTTACTTTTCGTGATGGAGTTTGAGTGCTCTTGCTTCATTCAAACATGCCACGGATAATGATATCTCTTATCAATCGCATTCCCAAACGAATCCTCAATGGTGATACTCCCTACAAGCGACTCTATCATGTCGAACCTACCTATGATCTCGTTCACGTGTTCGGATACCAAGCACATGTTTTGTTACCGAAGAGTCAACGATCATTCCGAAAAGTTGCTAGCAAGACAGACATGATGGTTTATCTTGGTCCCGATCCAAGTGCTACCAAATGTGGAATCCTCGAACTCGCCGGGTGGTTCGAACTCGCGAAGTCAACTTTGACGATACATAGTGGACTGTTGGATAATGTGCAAGATGTGGTAAGCCTTGATTTGCCATTTGGGGTTGTCCCGTTTTCCTCAAAGTCAATGCTATCACCAGAGGAAAATTCGCCTGTTGGTGGAACCAATGTGTACATCATAGCCACAGTGCCGATTCCTTCAACTCCTCCACAGCTAGCGCCATCTTTGGAACCCCAACAACCTCAGCTCCCTCTAACACCATCCATGCCAATTCGAACAAGCTCAAGAGAGCGCAAGCCAAAGGAAATTTGGACTGAGAAATCACCCCTGCACCTAGTTGACAAAAACAGGCTCAGATGGAAGCACGAGAGAAAAAGAAGCTTCAAGGGAATGCGACAAGGACCAGCAACGATCCAAAGACAGTGCACGAAGCTCTCTCTGGCCAGAAGCAACGGAGTGGTGAGAGGAGATGAGCTCAGAATGGGGGAAGCTCCTTCATATGGGAACGGTAGAAATGTGTGATTTACCTCCTGATTGCAACCTCATCGATTGCAAGTGGGTGATGAAGCAAAAAATATGAGGCACACGGGTCGGAGGGCAAAAAAGAAGGCAAGATTGACAACTCCGGGGGAGATCAACAAATTGATGGCATGGATTACCATAAGAATCTACTCTTCGCTCCTTTTCTATCTAAAAGATCTACGTTCTCTTCTTGCCTTCGATGTCTCCCAAGAACTGGACGTCATTCAAATGGCCGTTGATTCTGCATTCTTGCAAGCAACCATCGAGGAGGAAATATAAGAAGCAGTCGGAAGGATTTGTCGATCCAGACTGACCAAAGGCAGTTTACCGAGTCCAAAAGAGTCTATGGACTCAAACAGGCACCCTGAATGTCGAACAAGGAGATGGATTCTTATCTCATCTCTCTCAGATTTCGCAAGATCAACTCCGACCCCTGTGTAAATGTGCTAGAGAAGGATGATTAGATTGTCATTATCGATCTGTACGTGGATGACAAACTCATGGAAACTCTAGCCTTCTTCTTTTGGGTACCAAAATCTCTTGCTGGTCGATTTCCAATGAAGGACCTTGGAGCGGCAAGATCAATGCTGGGGATTCAATCAATCCACGACAAAGGAAGAGGGACCCTTTCTCTCAAGCAGGCAGGATTCATTCGAGACATTCTCGCTACCTACAACATGCAGGATTGTAGGAGTGTGTCTACACCAATGGAGCAAAGGCTGAAACTTGAGACGCTTGTGAAGACTCCACCAGAATGCCAGAAGCTTCCCTATCACGAAGCTGTTGGAAAACTGCTCTGGGTAGCAATGGGTACTCATCCCAACATCGCTTTTGCTGTCAACTACTTGAGTAGATTTGTTACGGGTACAACGAGACACACTGGGCGGCACTTAAATGAGTTCTTCGATACCTCAAAGGCACTGTCGAAAATGGAATCACCTACTCGCGTGATGGTGAACAGCCACTGGTCCTCAGAAGATATGGTGCTACAGCTCGGGGTTAATTATTTATTAAGCTTATTATTTTGAATTTAGTTAATTTAATATTTAATATTTAGTCTTTAGTGTAAGTAAGTTGAACAAACCAAAAGTACTTTTTTCTAAAATGTGCTAAAGTGAATAGACTGTAGTTTGGTTTTTATAACATGTTTGAGTTCTAATATCTCCACTCACATCAAGTTAGACAGGCCTATGTCAGTGAAGCCAGTTTTTCATCACTTCAAAGACTAATTCACAAGGATTGAAATCTGGTGAGTATTTTGGAAGATAGATGAAATGAACTCCTGCTAAATTAAGAACATTTTTTTAACACTACCCAAGAATCTAAACCACCATGAATCATTGCGTTATCAACAAGTCACCTTGATCAAGCAGCTTTTGTTGTACCATGTCAATGACATGAATTGAGGTAGAGTCGGCTGGGGCATAAACCAGTGCAATAGTGAGTGGTGGGATGGGAGAAAGATGCGTCTTTGTCATGAAGAGCCTTCCTTTAAAGTTGATGACTACATGAGAAAATAAGTTATGGGCATTCCTTCGTTTCTTTTCTTACCACAGTAATCCCTTTGTCACGGACATAGGCTTTTGCTTGCATTTCGATTATGGTCGCCAAAGCATGAGTACAGAGATGCACCATATACTTTGCTCCGCACTTTACCGCAATATCCATGAATGTAAAAAACGCTCCAGCGGTATTCTTTAGTCCCACCATCCTGAGGGAAAAAGATTAGTATCAGAACACGCTTAAATTTTGCTTACCAATACATAATCACACAATAGATGATGGGGAAGAATATATTAAACGGGATGTCCGCGATTGATTTTGCAACGTAGGATGTCGTTACCCAATACGCTAAATTTGAATTTGCATATTCTCATAAAGTTTGGGCTTTCCTTGGGACTAGTCATGTTTTTTTTTTAATTTGAATGTGAGCGCGATACAGTAATGGGATAAACGGGTTAACAGCAATATACACACATATCCAGATGACTGCGGCCCCAGGGGTAAAGACAGCTATAAGCGCCGAAAATAATTATACACTCGTACTGTAAATTTCCTGCGGACACAGAAGTGAGTACTCACAGATGATAGTAATGAGGAGAAGGTACATTACCTGTTATTTATGGTTTTTACATGGTATCCTATCTGCAAGAACTTCAATCCAATGAGTATTGATAGCATAAGCGTCGAAATTAACCTAAACGAGCAAACAGTAATCGACATTATTATTATTCTGGAGGTGTGGGGGTGGGAGGCTTGCTTGCCGTTGTACAGTGATAGCGGAATCTGTGACATATTGTCTGAAACAACGCCAACCCAGGATACAGAACTGTTTGTACAGCCTGGTTCCCTTTCGGCTCACCCCTGGCGTGCCGATGTGCTGCGCTGGTGCGACGATGTTGTTGTGCGCCTCCCAGATACTCCGCAGGCCGATTTATTCGCTCACGATACTCCTTTTGTGCCACCACCCGAATGAAATGCTAGGCAGGGTTCATGTGCTTCGGAACCGGATAACCCTTCGTGAAAAGTTATTAGTTTCATCGCAAGGTTAAAAATTCAAATACGCGGTACCAGTTGCTTGAGCCATTTGGGTACGTCTGCAACAGGCCCACTGTACACCTGCGTGCCTCCCGCAATAAGGAACAGGTCATCGAACATCGCAAAGGCGGCTGAGCAAGGTTCACGAAGTGTGCATATGATCGTGCGCCCCTCCCGAGCCAGCTCTCTTAACAGCTGTACCACGTATTCGGAAGACGCGTGGTCTAACCCTGGGGATATAAAAAGAGATAAGTATAACTCCACCTAATTTGGTTTCCCCGTTTCGTTACCTGATGTGAGTTCATCCCCGAACATATTGCTGGGGTTAGTTAGAAGCTCCTGGCCAATGGATACTCGTCTTGACTCCGCCGGCGTGATTCCTGGCTTGGGTAAGGTCGTCTTCCTTCGCTCATTTTCTCGGCGCCACAATTGGCCAAATAGCGCGAATCTAAGCCCTGCAAAGCGGAAAAGGCGCTTTGTGATCTTGATTGCCTGTGGAGATTTCGTAAGATAGATTGCAGGAACTTCGTGCATCTTCCCTTAAGGTGATATGTAGTTGTGTCACCCAGTGGCGAACATGGAGTCAGACAACCGCGAATGGGAAGGTTTAAAGCTTTTACCCTTTTCAAAAAATTTCAGCCTTCATTTGCCGTTGTCATTGCAAGAGATTTTATTGCGGTCAATCGGTATTACTTACGAGCGTTTCAACGTTTTAGTCAGACAGTCTTTTCTCGCGGGATGCAAACGCTTCTTTTCCAGGTGACCACGCCAATCCTTATTCTTCTCCTTCTCCCTGTTGTTTGGCCTGAAGGTACTTGCGTGCCTTGGACAGGCGTCCTGCTTGTAATGTTCCAGGTAGGCGCTCACTTACCCTCAAGCGGAGCGATTATAACGGAACAATCCACTCTTGTAGTTGGAACTCCGATCCTAGTACCAACCGGGTTCACTGCCGATGATATTTTTATCTCAACTCAGAGAGGTAGCAACGGCCTTGCCTTCCTGCGCACCCCGGAGCCCTGCTACACTACAGCAATAGAAACAATATGCTCTACAACCTTGCGGCCGTGCTTGCAGTTAGCTAATAATAGTATTCGCACCGGCAAAGCAACGAAATACAATCTAACAAGCTCAACACCAGTTACTCTGCCTTATCCGCAAGAGACTTGCAAGTCCGTGTGCACTAAGTTCGGTACGCTGCATAAGACAGAGAACCAGATCAAAATCTCAACCGCGTTGTTTTCCTTTTTTTTTTTTTTTTTGCAGTCGAACAATGCTCTGGTCCATTTGCTGCTGTGGGCGTTCCCCTTATCTCCTGTACGTAATTCCCTAAATCCAGCCAGTTTAATTTGGTGTGTTGTTGGGGAAAGTCTGTTTTTCGGTTTTGCAGCGTTTCAATTTCCTAAACTCCGGCACCTCCCGCAGTTGCTTTCTGGGCCTCATTGACGAATAGCAGCGATCCCTACAATGTCACATGCGAAGAGAGGGATGAATGGGTTGACGAAGTATTACTGTTCCCCACGGTTAGCACAAACTACAGCATAAATGGCACCGTCTACGAACAGCCTTGTATGGATGTTGACGTTCAGGTGGATGTAAATTGCCAATCCCCGCTTGGCGCCGATAGAGGTCTCTACTGTTCGTTCGTTTGCCCGCTGCCATCGCTCACCAATAGCCAGTACAACTCAGCTCAAATTATGCAAGGCATCGTTTCTTGGATTCTTGGGTAACTAACCTCATGCCCCAACACATTCCCCCTTAACTCACATTGTACCCTTTAATAATCAGGTTGCTTCTGCTTTCTTGCTGATCTCCTTTCTTGTCAACCCCCACATGCAAAGATTACCTAAAGGACTCATTTTACCAACTGTCATGCTGCCGTCACTGGCAGGTTATGATAATATTTGGTGCGGAGCCAGTGACGTCACTTTGCTTCCTGAATCGTACTTTTATCGCATCGGAGCCTACGGATATCTGGGCGTAAACAGTTCGACGTCTTCCCTGACCTTCCACAGCTCAGCATGTTCATTTCAAGGTTTGTACCACCAACTCTAATGAAATATCCTCGCTTAAAGGCTAATTGTACCTATTTTAGGTGCAATTCTTCTTTTCGGGTTTCTTACATGCACCCTGTGGTAGACAATCACAGCATTCAACATGTTCTGGAGGTAAGGAGCATTTTCTTTCTTTCAACCAATATTCTAATTTGTCTGTTCTTTAGATTTATTTTGGAACCTATTTAAAACCGCGATATAACTGGATACGTATAGCTGCCTACAATTTGATCGGCTGGGGAACTCCCTTCCTTTTTATGGTGATTCCAACTTCCGCCGGTGCCATGGGCTTAGAACCGGGCAACGCCTTGTAAGTGATAGCTTTTTACCTTTCTTAGAATGTTATATTTTGCTAAAGCTCAATTGCTATTTGCCAGCTGCTTTATAACGACTCAAGATAATTACGCTTGGATCTTGTCTTTCTTCTTTATCCCCGTGGGAATATGCCTTCGCTGGTCGCTTCTTCTTCGTGCTCTCGTTGGTCAAACTGGCGATTGTTGCTATTTGACTATACAAGTGGAAGGAAGTAGTCATGCCCTACGTGCGGGTGCTTCTCTTCATCGTTGCTCTCTTTTTCGTGGTCGCGCTGTTCAGCGCTTACTGTATCAACAACGCCGCAAACTCCTCAACCATCTCCAACGGCTATGCGGATTATTATGGATGCCTGTCGGGAACCACCTTCACTCCCGTATCCCAGTGCCAGTTGGACAGCGATGTTTCCAACTACAGCTTGGTTATGCTGAAAGCCTTCGCGATATCTGTATTCGGCATCCTGCTGTTTTTCATCTTCACCTCGAACCAGCTCTTCCTTCACTGGTATCATATCTTTGCAGCGGTGGTTGAGCTTGCCCGAAGCAGAGACAAGGTGTCAGTAGTTCTTTTGTGGAACCAGGTGGGAAGCAAATCCGTTACTCGATTCCATCAGCTTGCACGGCGTTACCAACATGACAATGACCGAAGACAACAAGGCTAGCCCGGATTCGGAGGAATCAGCTGAGGAAGAGGAGGAATCGGGAAGAGAGAGTTCCAGCACTTCTTCTTCAGGAGAAGAAGCTTGAGGCCAATTTGTACAGACAGGGAGGTGGGGGAGATATTTTGTTTTTGATAGATAGTTTGTAAAATACTATAATATAATGACTTGTAGAAGACTAAACACTCACGTTCTGCTCGCCATCTTCCAGGATATCTTCTGAGAGTCGCCCTCTTCCAGGTTATCAATCCTAGAGATTCTCCTTGGACTTGCGATCGTGGTTGTGGGCGATTGGGGTTGCGCAACGACGTGAACCGTTCTTGCACCGACTGGCCTGGCAGGCGCAATCCAGCCTTTCTCTCCTCCCAAATCCTCTTCTTCAGACGCGGAAGAATCGGACAACAATCGTCTTTCCTCATCCGGGCGGGGCAGCCTTCGTGGCTTGTTTTGCCGAACAACAGCAGCCTTCCATTTCGATTCGTCTCTCGGTGAACGGTCGTCGTCGCCATCGTAGCGTTCATCCCCATCTCGGTAGTAAACCGAGACGATAGGCAATTGGGAGGAAGGATTGAGTGAAGCCTGGGTCTCCTGGACAATGGCGGTCGCTTCTGCAAGAGATAATGGTCCGCTGCTGCTCGATTGATCCCCTCCGGATGATCCTCCACCAGAAACGCCGCTCGATGTATCGGTGTCGGTAGCTTCCTCTTCCGAGGAGGCCCCCGACCTGCGTGTTGCCGAGCTATGTTTCTCTCGGATCACTCGGGTGGGTCTGCTGGGACGCACCCGCCCGTACTGACGATCCCGCAGGCGCAACCGCTTCCGATGGTCACTTTACGCGAGTTCAGCTCGATGAAAAGGAGAACAAACGCAGGTATCATATCCGGTACGAAGTAGGTTAGCACCAAGTAGTGTTCTCCCGGCAGAGGGCCATCGCTGCCCTCCACTAGCGAGTAGATTGGCAATCCATCGGCAAGAGAGAGCAGACCGATAGAAACACCATCAAAATCATCACCTTTTAAAGAAAGGAGGAGAAAGTAAGTGCGTAAAATAAGGGGAAAAGCTAAGAAGGTGAATGAACTCATGAAGGCATTTAAGAACTGCATGAAGCGGAGAAAAGAGAAAAAATTAAAGAAATACAAAGAAAAGAGAAAAAGGAAAGCAAAAGAACGAAAAAAGAAAAAGGCAAAGGAATACATACCCTCAATAAATATTTTTTCAGTTTTTCTCGTTTCGACCGAAAAGACACCGCTGAGAGTGCGATGCCATACACGTGCAACCGCTTCAACTGAGAGCAACATGTCCTCAACAAGCTGTATTTAAAAGGAGAAGCTTTGAGTATCAAAATGCTGTTTACCTTTTATCTCACCTGAAGCCGATCTCAGTAATATTCGGACACCTCTTGCACCTCCTTCATGTTCGGTTATTGACAAAAAACTTGTAAAAGAAGCAGTCATTAAACCGAAAATACCCGAGAAATGAGTGACCATATTTTTATTGAAGATAGGGAAGTCTGGGTTCAGCACTCCCACAAGTGATACATATCTCTGCCTTGGGATCGTTCCGTGTAGTGCAAATTGTGCAATATGTGTATTCGCTGGCTTTTAGCTCGTTTTGCTTTTGTTCGGGTGGAATCACGTTCCCTTGCTGTTTGCAATATGGTTGGGTGGGTAAAGAGAAATCTTGAGAACGAAATACCGTTTGGTTTGTCAAACAAGTCCCAACACCTTTAAAATTCCTCCGTAATGACACACACAACCCTTTCATTTTATCCAACGTCTATTTTTTAGGAAGGAAGGTGAGAGCGCACGCCATTGTGACACTCCATAGCAAATTTCACGTTACACGTATGGGGAAGAGTGAGTGCGTTCATTGAAAGGATCTAAAAACCTGCTGAATAAATGACATGACGAACATTCTAAGAGCATTCATTTGCAAGCTCTGCACAACTACCCATATCTGGAAGAGAACTCTTTTTGTTTCCACCAAAAGCCGTAGTTGTGTTTTGGAGATCTAGTGTGAGAAATTTCTTCTTCCGAAAGGTTAGCAGGATTCTAATCAAAAACCCCAGCAGAAAGCACCGCTTCCCGTCCGATCAGCAAGTTAAGTTGTGCCAGGCCTCTCAGTACTGGGTGGGAAACCCGGAATGCCATGTCCTTTGTTTTTTTTTGTCTCATGGCGAGCGAAAAGCGCACGCGCCAACAAAATAACATCCATTGTTGTCACCTATCCCCCACTAGATATTGTCTAAGGGAGGCAGAGGACTGGCAATATCGTTTGCCTCTCACGATGGATAAGGATCTCCTTCCCTCCCCGGCTTTGCCCATTAGTCCTGAAGTCTTCACTGCGGCCGCTCGCCCGGTTGGGGATGAAGGTGGGTCTGCTAACTGACATCCAATCCCCTATTTTGCGGGGGGTTTACTAACCCTCAGACACTGAATGACCGTGTCGTACAAAAAATTCATTCTGCTAATATTTATGTAAAACTTGCAGAAGAAGTGCTCAAAAAGTTCACCCATCATCGCCCAGTTTTGCCCTTTAGAGAGTTGACCCCTCCTAAATATGTATGTATTACACCATTACTATTCCCCTTGCGGGCATTCCTCTTATAAAGGCGCGGCAAGCACGTATGCGTAAAGGTGCGCGTTCCAATCTTAAGGATACTTGAGAGGGTTTAGTAATCGTTGCAAGGACACCTCCGTGATCAATTGGTGGCTCTCCACGTGGAGAGGTCATGCCTCTTCAGCAGATCTTTTAGTCATTGCAGCGGGACTAGAGACTTTGGTCCCATCAAGGCCTTGCGATCGCATGGTAGAGATCCATGTCCGTTAACTAGTAAAGTGTGGGCCCTGCGTTACACACTTGGAAGCAAGGAGGCATGCAAAATATGCGAGTACTTGATCGACAGAGTGAGTTCAGGCTGGTGATCACGAGATGAAGAATCTTCATCGAGACGACAGGCAGACCGCAAATGCCCACAGGCCAGGATTGGGACGACGCCTTGATAGGTGGTGTGGATGCTCTCAAATGGTTGCATGAGCAATGCACCATAGCTTGCCTCCCCCATTGCTTCTCATTCATGCGGTCGTACGTGGCTTGACCCAAGAGGCCTTATGGTGCGTCAGCGTCTTTAAGGAGGAGGACGTATACGAGATCTTCAAGGGCCTAGTGAGGAAGCACAATGAAAATTGCATATGCCCGAATCTGCGTAGATCATGGAAATCTACAACTTTGTCGAGGCGCTATTGGACCAGTGCTTTGCTCTCGACTTCGAGCATGCATACCAGCATGGGGGCTGTTCCCAGTCCGAAGAATAGTCTTTATTCCGTGGAACAGGAATGTGCAAACAGTAGAGAACAGGAACGTTTCATGGAATAAAGGGTTATTCTCTGAGTTGGGAACATCGCCCAGCGTGCTTTACGCGGTGGTCATGTACACATCGCGAGCTATCTCGCTAAGCAATATCTCTCGGGGCCTCCGGTTATCGTAAAGCAGTTAAACTCTAGACATGCAACATCCACAGGATAAAGACTACTAGATACCATGACAGAGTGTATTACGTAGCACGCTCCGTGCCTTTGTGGTCATGAACAAATACATTATGGGATAACCAAGTCTTTTCCCTTCCGGCCGTTATTTTGTTCATGTTCAAGCATGGCCTGAATGAAGTGAGAGTCCGCCAGGCGCGAGCGCCATGCCATAGACATGCAATGGAGCTCCTAAGTTTCTTTCAACAGTTCCGCAGGTATTCAATACCGCTAGGTCGAAAACTCACTCTCGTACTTTTAGAGTTACGCATCCTCTCTCTTAAGAACGACCATCCTTCCGATGATGCCCCCGCAGAAGGTGCACCTGAGTGTCGGAACTCGCGCCCTTAGGGAACAGCTTCGCCGGCGTCTTCACCTTCAAGAATTTGGTAAACTGGCGCAAGGAGGCTGGAAATCAAACCCAGGGGATTTAGGTGGACAAGGCCTAACCACTACACCAAGGGCCACGCCCTTTATCTATTTTATTTTTCCTTTTTTAATTTATGAGTAACCTCCTTCGTATTTAGACTTATCGTTATTTCTATTATTCTCTCAATAAACCCACTACTCCGCGACTTTGTGTGCTGTTAAATCACCCGCCCTCCTTTTGCACAACATACTAAGAAACAATTACATTTTCTTCGGAATCAGGCCCTGACCTCGTGTTTTTTTTTTTTTTTATTTATAGATACAGAAGGTAGGGTGCCCTCCTTTCTTTTTCTTTTATTCAATGTGTTGGGATTACAACCTACGCAAAGCACTTCGTCAAACTTTTCCTGAAGCTCCTTTGCCACCTTCTGCATCTTCAATCTCACCATGAACAACAACAAAAGAGTATTTTTTGTTAGTGAAATAAAAAAGAACATTCTTAGTCTGCCCTGTTGTTCCCTCCCCTACATTTATATGTGCATGTGGGAGCAGTGAACAGCGTAAAAGGGAGGATAAGTTTGCCGGTGCCCAACAACGTTCCAGAAGAGCAGCATACCGTGCATCCATCCCCTCCACTTTTCCCGGTCGGAGGCCTTCTCGGATTCAATGAACATGCGTCGCGTCAAATTTGCCACCATAGACAATGGTGTCTTCCTCCGTCCTCCGTCTTCCACAGCTCCCACATCAGCATCGCAAATGAATAGACGTCCAACTTTTCGGTATTCCGATGTGAACGCTTCTGGGGCGCTATAAAAGAACATCCCACTTCAGGAGTGGCTTGCAGGGAGCCCAACTTCGAGTTTGCAAGGTCGCTGATGAGGATACCCCCTCGGCCATCCACCTGTTGAAAATAAAGGAGCAGATGTGGGATGGGATGCAAGGTAAATGAGAAGAAGGTGAAGGGAAATTGAAGAAGGAGAGGCATTAAAATGAAATACACACCAGCGCGTTGTCGTCTCGATGCATAATTTGGTTTGCCTGAAGATTCCTCGTGCCTATGGCAATTTCTTGAAGCTTTTACCACGCTCTCGTTCAGATAAAGGATGCAGAGGTGCTTTGGTACAACAACCCCTTTGACTGGTCGGGGATACCTTTAACAAATGAAACCTAGATCATAGCACCCCACACCAATCCTTCATTTGAGCATTCATAGAACCTCTGGTGGGTGTTAAACATTGCTGGAAAAGAGTGTGTTGCAATGAATTTTTTTTTTCCGTGCACACAGAAGGTGGCATCTCCCCTGCCGGCTCCTCGATCACTTCCATACCTCTTGAAAGTGATCACGTGTTTTGTTTCTGTTTTTTGGCTCCACCTTGGGCAGAGTTTGTCTTCGTCGCGGTTTTCTTGGTGCCGCCGTTGGAGAAGGGCTGCTTTCGTTTCTTTGTTGCTACACTCCCCTCGTGGGGCGACACCGATGCAAGCTGTTCGTCAGCGCGTGCCGAGTCGAGTCCGAGCAAGCTCCTGTTCAGGCCTCGGCACAGCCTGTCGCTATCCCATTTCGGGGAGACCTTCGGCACACTCAATTCCTTGGCCAAGCGCAACATCTGGTCATGGTGGAGCGAGCGAAGGATGGGCAGATAATCCCGTTTGGTCGCCTTTTCGCTTGTTTCGCTCCCAGCAGGGGCTTTGTCATCCGTTGTTGCTGAGGGCGAAGTGGGTTCCTGGCCTTCTACGGGCTCATCGGTTTTTTCTTTCTGCCTCTCGTTGTTGCTGCGCTTGGAGGTATGCGTGCGCATCCTCTTGGCTTTTTTCGGTTCATTTTCAGCGCCACGGCTGTTGGTGGTTGCCTCCTCCGCCAGTGATCCTGCAGTCCTCTTTCTGCTCGCTCCGGACCAAGAAGAAGAAGAGGAGGAGGCTTCGGACTGTGCGGTGGGTGATCGTCTTCCTCGAGGGGCGGGTGAATCCTGGGCTGCGTCTTCGAGCAAGGTTTTCTGTGGCGGCACCACCTCGTTCCCCTGGATGAGAATGTCATTGATATCTGCTGAGCGCGCCATTTGGCCCTGATCTGTGCTGCCCACCATTGCGAGGGGGTCGAGAACGGACACCTTCCTGGAGGCACTGCTTTCGTTTGCCTTCGGCTGTTGATCCATCATATTTTTTTCGGCTGTCTTTTGGTGTTCTTCTTCCTTGGCATCCTCCTTCCTCTCTCCTCCTTGCTGATCCTCACTCTTTTTTTGATGATTCATTTCCTCTTCTCTCTTCTTCATCTCTGGTCTCGCCTCTTCCTCCTTCTCGGCCTCTCTTTCTTCGGTTTCATGTTTGTTCATTTTCGCTTGTCCCTGGGTCACCTCCTCCCCCTCTTCTTCCTCGGCCTCTTCCATCTGCTTTTGTTCTTCTTTCTTTTTCTTCTCTTCATCTTCCTTCTTCGCCTCCTCCTTTGCGTCCAAGGCTTCTTCATCCAGTGGCACTGGTTGCTTGTCCTTTCCCTTGTCAGTTGTTTGTTGATTGACAGCAACACTTGCCCTGGAGGCCTCCTCGTTGAGTGGTTGGAGCTCAAGTGCAAGTTGCTCGCTTCGAAATTGGGTGAGGTACTTCTGCAAGCGCTGGAGGGAACAGATCTTGGCCCTCTGTTGTGCGACGGAGTCGTTTGCGGCGAAGATGGTCGTTCGGATAATCTCTTCGCATTTCTGCCGCGCGGCCTTCCTCAACGTCTGAGCCTTCGCCTTCTCCTTGCCGCCTTGCGGTCGCTGCTCGGGGGTAGCGGTGGCTTTCTTTGAGTTATTATCATTTTTCTTCTTCTGCTTCAACCAGTTTTTCCAAAACCTCCTGTTTGGCGTGGAGGAGGCTGCCTGCAAAGCCTTCTCCACGCCACGTTTGGCCAGGAAGTCGTACGGTCCAAGCTTGAATGACTTGGGAGAAATGGATGACGCAGGCGCGTTGCGTGCTCTGTGGACCTCGCGCGCCGAGGCTAGGATCCATGCGAGCAGAGAACGAAGAGCCTCGGATTTTTTGACAGAATTGATCCAGTTGCTCATGGCCACCACATGCCAACGCTCTCCTTCGACCTCGACCTTCTCACCCAGCAATCCTTCCACATATGGGATGGCGAGGCGCCAACACTTGGCTCCGATTTGCACGCCTTTGAATTCCGAAAACCCTTGCCACCTCGAAATCGCCCATTGCACAGTATCGTGGATGCGTGTTTGCTTCTTATGCTCAAGTCCCGACCTCTCTCCGCCTCTTTTGAGTTTGTCCATGGACAGCAGAACCTGCTTCCCCCTTCGAACGTAACTTTTTTTTGTTTCGAGTTTCGATTCCCATAAATGTTGTTGGGTTTGTATTGGTGTGTTGTTGAAGAAGGTGGCGGTGTTTCCGTACAGCTGTCTTTTTGGGGACAATAGAAGGGCAGATCTCCGCACATAACACAAATTTCCTTGCCTTTGGCATTGAAGGACTTTGGGGCTTCGGCCTCCGTTGTGACCCAACCCTCTTCAAAACGAGGATGCGTCCGGCAGGGTGTGCAGAGCATGCAAACCCTCACTCGTCGTGTGCCGACGGGGAGGGAATCGGGGTCCTTGGCCTCCGCACTTCTTTGGCCCATTCCGTTCCACACTCTTTGCAGCCAAGAAGTTTGGGGCCACTGCCCACCAACCTGCGTCTATCCCAAAAAGCACCCCCTTTTTTTTTTTTTTTTTTTTTTTTTTTTTTTT
>Ga0209935_1001088_pt1 | contig 48983 bp, 72 predicted proteins | sample ThiBio_1000_plan_2_FD_183958 | JGI IMG/M metagenome (GOLD analysis project Ga0209935, IMG submission 183958) | Wastewater bioreactor microbial communities from Cape Town, South Africa - Thiocy_cont_1000_plan (SPAdes) | ecosystem: Engineered > Bioreactor > Thiocyanate-remediating >... | reverse complement strand
TATACAACGGTGGGGGGGCAAGCATATTCTCGCATTTCGTTCCATTCCGTTGACGAGAATGATGACGTCCTGTCGAGAAGCACTTTTACGCAGTTACGGAGATCTGACTTTTTTTCTTCTTCTACATTTATCCTTCACTAACCGTATGCTACTTTTCTTCTTTCTACTCTTCTCAATACAATAACCATAATCATACTAGATTCTATTGCTATCTCACTCGTAGTTTTTTCTTCTTCTTTCTCATCGGTTATATTTATGTCTGTGTGTGTATATACATACATACATATATGTGCATCTCCAGAGACCGTAAAAATGTGCCATGCATCACTGCGATAGATGGTCGATTTGTTGATCGAATGCGTATATTACTATTTGTGCAAGTCTGTTCACTTAAAGCATCAAATAAGAAGAAAGCAAAGAAAAGAAAGCAAGCAAGAGTAAAGACAACGACGACGAAGAAGAAGAAAAAAGAGACTCATGCATGCATGAAAGCACGTAGTCGTCTTATCATCAATTCACCAATGCCATTAGTCGAACTTTGTTGAGTAAGAAGAGAAAGTCTAAGCAATCTAATGAGTAACGTTTCTTATTTCACGCTTCAACGATGAAGATTCTTCTTCTCATATCATGCCCGTAAGAAATTTCATCTAGTCATTGTTACAATCAAAGATATTCTTCGGCGAATGAATGGATAGATGTGCGTGTAGCACGAAAGAACACGGTAGATTGTCGAGAAGAACAGTAGAATCGAGTGACTGGTGTAATCACTTCCACTGTTTAGATGGATGACATGCATTTGATGAGCGTCAGTCAAGTGTGTGCGTGCTACAATTGAACTTATTTCGATTAAAAATTTGTACGTGTAGGTGTATTGAAGAGACACTGAGAAAAAAAAAAGACGATGACAGCCGAGCCGTGATCATCGAACTCCCTTGGTGACTTAGTGGAAGACGAAATGAATTGAATGAATAGATTTTTATCATTGACAAGAATTGGTCTTCTTTCAAATCAATATCTAAAGATAGACACATCTAACTAGTGTTTTTTTATATGTGTCTTTAATTTCTCAACAATTACAACCTAGACATTTATTTTAATGATATGTTTAGCCTTTACAATGCAAATGAAGACCGAGATATTTATTATCTTTTGCTTACAGAATTGGATTTTTTCTAGTATATAGAAAAGGAAGAAGAAGAAGAAGTATTATGCAAGAATGCTTTTATTTTCTAAGCCGATTAAAATTGAGAGAAGAGGAAAAAAACAACATTAAAACTAAACTTACTTAATCCAAATGTTAACGGTATATCATGACGATGATCATGTTCATCAAATTGAAAATACTCGACTTGTTGAATAACAAAATTAAATCATTCATTCAGTCGAACTACGAATATGTACTAACACACATCACGTTATGATATTTCCCAAGAAATTATCGAAATATAGAGGTCGCAAAAATGGCTAAATTCGAATAGGTGTTCATAGTTACCAATCAAAAACTATTTTGAAATTACAAGAAAATGAATGAAAGATCATTTGTGATCTATCAAATATGGATGATAATGCAAATGAAAAACAACGAGTTATTCTCGATGATGACCAAGAAGAAGTCTACGAAAATCCTCCACACATGTTCTTTTGTTTATGTGGACAAATGGCATTGATTTTAGGTTCGTAACGGACACCAAAATTTTATTTTTGACATTTTCATTATTCGTTTTTTTTTCTTAGATTGTGGATTGGAATATCTACCATTGCGATCACGAGATCGTGCGCGTGTTATCGATTCGAAACAACATGCACATAAGAAATATTGCAAAGATGAAGACACAGCAACGTACATTCGTCGAAAAGACGAAGGTATCGAAACTCAATATCGAAAAAAATGTCTCAAGTAAATAAAATTCATTTCAAAGATAAAGTCAATTCGAATTGATTTAGATGTGGTCTGTCATTGTTCTATCAACATACGCCAACAAGTCCAATCATGTTTATATTCGATGGTGCTCTATCGACTGAACCGAACGATGGCTCGAATATCTACAGTCAAGTACTCGGTGCTGAACCGAAAAAAGTTATTAAGAATATTAAACGTGAAGATCGTGGCAAGACATCATCGGTTACTGTATCGACATTAGATGAAGATGAAGAAGAATTAGAAGCACGAGAAATAGCCAATTCGTATACACTAAATGCTCGAGTTATTGAAAAACAATTGGAACGAAAAGGAATGAATAAACGAAAAGCTATTGAAGAGGTTTGTTTATTAACAAATGGATTTATTTTAATTTTGACTTTCTTTTTGTTTTCTTCAGGCATCACGACGTGAACAAGAAGCTAAACGAGCAAATATTCGTGGCACACTGATTGATAAATAGATGATTGTTGTTGTATAATAAATATTTCCAAAAAAACAGAAATCATTTTTTAAATTTCTATGGATGATTGTTTGATCGGTGGTAATCTGTTTGTATTTGTCGTTAGATATTCGTCGATTAATCGATCGAGATCATCGATCGTTCCATTTTCAAATAGAGAATTCTCGAGAACGGATTGTTGAATTCGTATTTCGACTTGATGAAGGTCAATCGAAAGATTTCGTCGACGAATACGTTCGCGAATGAACGGCAGAATTTCGTCGTGACTAGTGAGAAAATCCTTCAAAAGCATCGATTCATTCGATGAATCGATCAATTGAAAACGATGTACGAGAGAATCTTGTCGATCGAGATAAGTTTTCGGCAGATTGAAAAGCATCGGTAGGAATGATGAACGACTTTTTGAATTCTTCGTTTCTTTGGGCTGTTCACGACCCGTACGAACAAGACGTTTGTGAACACGATAGGCCATTTGATGATGATCGTTTTGTTTCGTTCGATAATCTGCTGGTTGTTCGAAATAGGAATAGAATGGATTGGAAAGAGCATCTTGAAACCAGAATTCACGAAAATCGATCATCACACGTTTACGTCTTAGTTCGGCTATTCGAGCTTTTTCTTTCGTTGTTTTTTGCCAACAAGTGAAAAATTCTTTGACAATGTAATCGTCACGAAAACGTTGCGTCGGTTGTTTGACTTGTACAGCAATTCTGAATTATACAAATGAAAATCGAATCGTGACTTTTGTTTTGAAAGAAATCAACGAACTTATCGAATTGTTTTTCATTTTGAAAAAGACCGGATTCATCGATGAAATCATCATCGAAATAATAGGATAAATTCGTCATGAGAGATTTTTTCAATGGATGAAATTGATCCGTATGTGCAGACTTTTTATCAGTCGGTTGCCAGCCTGTATACAAACGTGGTACGCGAGGAGCGAGACGTTTGATGAGATCTTCGTCGGTTCGAATAGCCGTCAGAGATATACGACGAATTTGCTTTTCTTCCGCTTGTTTTTGAAAGAAATCAGCTAGATATAGAAATCGATTGGCATACGAATGAGTTCAACTGATGAATATTCTTACGAATGTATTCATTGAAAATTGCTGGTTGATCAAGTTCTTTTGTATCGTTATTGAAATCATAGAGTTTCGTTGGAAGTTGATATGTGTCGACATTGGGAAGATGATGTTTATGAAAAAGATTTTCTAGTTCGAAATTTTTAATCATTGGCTTAAGTGGAATCAAACGAGTTTGTTCGAGAGGATCTTCATGTGAAGTTTGAAATTTATCGAAATGAATAGGAGATATATGTGAATCAGCAAATCGTTTGACGTTTAATAAATGTGTGGCAATAGCATCTTCATTTTTCATGAGTTTAGGTTCGATGAATTGTTGTTGAGGTTGATGTTCGGCAGGTGAATGTTTTTTTCGACGACGTTTTGATTTTTCTGATATTCGAAAAAAAAATAATAATAAAGGAAAATATTCACTTGACAACAATTGAGAGATTTATTTTACTCGAACGTGTTCGTTTTGTTTTTTTGGGTTTTTTCGATGTTTCATCCTCGACATCGATTTGTTGGTCTTTCGTTGCCGAAGTAAAAGGAACGGCTTTACGTGGTGCATGAATTAATGAATTGGGTCCAAGTGACTTTTTCTTTTTCTTTTTTTTCTTCTTCTTCTTACGAGTTGGTGATGATGATTTACCACCGAATTTGTGATAAACGACAGGAGTCGATTTTGGCGTTGATTCTTTGATATCAAACGGTTCGGTTGATGATATTTCATCGATTGAAATCGGAGATGTGAATGGAATAGGTTCTATTTGTTCGACTGGAGTCGATTTTCGTCGTTTCTTCGAAGATTTTCTTCTTTGTTTCGTTTTTGTAATATTTGAGGGTGATTTTATCTCTTGCTCTATCGTACTTTCAGTAACAACTGGCACCGATAGTGGCAGTGGTGGATTAGTAGTTGATATCTGTTCTTTAATAGTCGTTGTTTCAGTTTGTTTTGTCTCATCAGTGACAGTTTGTGAATCACGAGTGATCAATTTCAATGCAATAGCATCTGTTGGCTCAGATTCTTCTTCAATAGGCGGTAATGGTGGAACTGAATGATAAATTGGTTCAGCTATTTGTGTTTTGACATCGAATGACTGTGATTGTTTTGATTTAATTGGTTTAGGAAGAACTTCAGGTTGTTTGGTGGTTTCATCTCGATTTTCCACTTGAATCAAAGGTGGTACTGGTTGAAGATTTTCTTCAGAGATAGTTTGATACGGAATTGCCAATGTTCGAATAGGAGCATCCAGTCGATGATGAATTACCGTATTTCCTTGTCGAGTTTTTTCGAATTTAACTAAACGAGATTTTCGTTGAGGTTTTTCATGTTGACTAGAATCTCTTTGAACCGAAACATGATCGGGATATCTGTGTCGAGTATAAACATCTCCATAATCTCGTCGTGAAGGTAGAATAGATCGTTGAGGTAATTTTCCGATTTGTTGCTCTCTAGTTTTTGTTTGTGTGAGAGAATATTTCTGCACATTTCCTACAACAACCAACGATGACGATTGTTTTTGTTGTTCTGGCGCAACATTCGTTTGTTGTTTAGTTGAGATGTCAGTTATGAAACTCGATGTTACTGTTGGATTTAGTTGTTGATGAACTTCACTTGGTAAACGAATTGAATTCAATTGATTTACATCGTTTTGAGTATGAATACCAGTTTTGATTAACGTTGGTGAAATCTATTCAATTAAATATTTGATGAAGATAAATCAGAGATCTGATTTAATTTACAGTGTCTGTTTTATTTTCGGTTGAATCAGATGGAGTTTGAAGATTTTCTAAAGCTGAATCTATTGAATATCTAATTTTTTCTAATTCATGATATAGTTTTTTCGCATCAGTAGAAGGTACTACTATGTGTGATTGATGTTTTTTCGAATCGATTATTTGACTAGTAGCAAATACGATGTCTAAACTCTTTGTCTTTTCTAGAGTAACACTTGTCAACGATGAATCTGAGATCTTCGATACAGTAGGTAAAACTTGTGAACGATCAGATCGATGTAATTCTTCAGCTGAGGATTGAATTACTGAACTGTGCTGTTGTTGTTGTTGGTCTTCTTCTTCTTTGTGCAAATGTTGTCGAAGATTTTCAACTATAGTTTGATCGGCATTAGCTCGATCTAATTGCTCGATTTTATCCAAGATTTGTAATTGAATATCGATTTGTTTTGAACGATTATTTTCTTCACGTGATTGTTTCAATTGATCATCTGTCGTTTTGAAATTGTTGAGTAGGAAAATTATTTTTCATTTGAAATAAGAAAGTTCGTTACTTAATTGTCGAAGATCTTTAACAACATGAATAATTTCTTTTTCGTGATTTTTGTCTTGAACACGTTTTTGCAGTTGTTTAACATGTTTTTTCATCAATCCACGAATTTGTTGATCAACTGAACTTAGACGAGCAGGTCGTTTACTTGTCACAAGTGATGATGATTCAACTTGAATAGATTTAGGTTGAAGTTTAGTGAATCTTTTCAATTTATCTTCGAGTGCTCGTTCGGCTGCTATTTGTTGAGTGAAATCATTATTCGTTACAGCTTCTGCATGTTGTCGTTGAAGATATTCAATTTGTTTTTGTAAAAGTTGACTTTGAAAATCTGTTGGCACAATTTGCTGAAGACTATCTTGCGATTTCGATTGAACAAGATATGTTTCAGGTAGATTTTCTTCTTCAACATGTATATCAATTGGTAATTGAAATAAAGTACGAGTAGAAAGTGCAATTCCTGAGATTAATTCTTGACCAGATGTAATCTGATTTGAGATTAATAATTGAGGAGAAACATGTTTAGTTAAACGTGCATATTCAACTGATTGTTTGGCTATTTCAATTGCTAGATAAAAAGATTAAAGAATTACATATTCGATCTATGAAAACATATCAACGAACCTCTTTGTTTTAATTGTTGAATAGAATTCAACATTTTCTCTTGTTCAACATTCGGCTTAACAAAAACTCGAAGTGCATCGAATGTTCGATTGACAATTGTTTGCAATGGAACTATGAATTCATGTTCATAATCGACTTTTTGTTTTTCTAAATATTGATTGTAATTTTTCAAAGATTCTAAAGTATTTCGAAGCGAAAATTCTTGATCACCAACATCGTGTTTTTCATAGAATGAAACTAAATCTTTTGTTAACTGTTCGATTTTCATTGCATAATATTCATGATGAATATTAATCGGTTCCAATTGTGATTGTTGAATATATGCATTGAGTAGATTCAATCTAGATGCCTGTAGTTTGACTTCATTCATTGATATGATATTTGTTCGTTGTTTTAATTCTTCTTTCTTTTTCAAAACATCTAATTTTCTCAAAAGATCGCTTTTGAGAGTTTCGTGTTTCTCGAGTTCTTTTTGATTTTGTTTTCTTAAACTATTCAACATCATTCGTATTGCATCGACATAATTTTTCGATGGTAATTCAATTTGATAAGATTTTCGAAATATTTCATAGAACGAATCGATTTTCGTTGAGAGAAATTCATATTGTCGATTATCTTGATCAGTAATTGTTTCGAATTTATTTAATAAAATTTTTAATTTTTCGATCGATTTTAGGAGATTTTCTTTTTGATGGATTTGATTTTGATTTTCAATGAAAAGTATTTGTTGAATATAGGAACTTTCAGAATTGATTGGTTCGATGAGAAATTGTTTCATTTCATCGAAGAATCGGTTTTTATATTGTTTAATACTCGTCAATTCATTTCGAAGATACTGAAGAATTTGATCGAATCGATTGATTATTTTCTCAGTTTTCGATTTGTTATTTTCATCGATTGGAAATTGTTGTTTGAGATCGAAATTTCGTTCGATATCTTCGAGTTCGATCGTTTCCGAGCCATCAGCTATTAAAAAATTATGATTTCTAAACAAAAACTTCGCATGTTCAATCAATCATACCTAATTTTTGATAGAATTCATATTGCATTCGTTCGATTTTCTCATAGATATTTTCGAATTTTTTCTCCTCATCTTGTCGTTCATTGAAACGCTTGGCTAGAAATTGTATGTATTCCAAACGGATTTGTTCAGGTTGTTTTGCTTGATTCGATTTTTCGTAGATATTGATCAATAGATTTTCGCATTGTTTTTGAATGAATTTTGCACGAAATTTAATTCCTAAGATAATGAAAAACAGAAAATAACAATGGAAAAAATAGAATTCTGTGAACCAGTGAGAACAACAGGTCGAAGTTCTGTCAAAAGTGAAGTATCTCGAAATTGATTAGTTAGATTTTCCACTTGTTGAACAATCGATTGATCATCGAGTTGATTCGCCACTTCGACTAGTCGATTGATGAGATTCGTTTCCAACTGTTGAATGTCTTTTCGATCTTCGGATTTATTCTTTCGATATGCCGTTAATTGATCATCTAATTCAACAATCGATCGCATTGTATTCAAAAGATAGTCCATGTTGGCTTGAGCTTGTTTATAAGTGAGTTGATCGGCAGATATGTCATCGGATTTCTTGTCTGAGCAGAAAAAGAAAGATTCCTATTTGAAATAAGTCTAACGAATCGAACTAACCAAGAATGGGCACGATCTGTTCGATGATATTTTCTTCGATTTTTAATCGATCGAGTCGATCTTCTATGTAACCATGAAGAAGTTCGTAATCGACATGTTTCGATGCTAATTTTTTCGAGATGATATGTTCAATTGAGTGTTCAATTTGTTTTGTCGAATCTAAGATTTCAATCGGTTCGGATAGAGGTTCATCGTTTTCATTAATAACGAAAGTAAGAAATTTTCTTGACGTAAATTCTGTTTGCTGTTGAGAGACAAGATATTGTTCGGGAGTAAGTAGAACTTTATCATCGAGTTTTTCATCGTATAGAAATGTTGCTAATTTCAATTTCGAAAGATCTAATGCTGAAGGTATTTGAATAGCTTTCGAAAGTAAACGATCGTTATTATCGATGACAAATAAAGCTTGATCAGTATGAACTTGATTATTAATCGGACCAATGGATTTAATATGTATGGGTAAAGGTTGATCAGAAATTCGAATTGATTGATGTTCATCATCGAGATACTCGAATTGAACTGGCAATTGCTGAAAAGTAATAGGATCTGAAATAGGAATTTGATTTTTATCGACGATGATCAATTGTTGTTGATCGTTGGAAATTTGAAATCGATCGGATGGCATTGGCGTTCGAATGAGTTCGATTCGATCAGATATTGGATGATTTTGTTTATCGAGAAGATAGATTGCTGGTTCGGTTGGAATGCCTTTGTTATCTACTGGTAGATGTTTTAATCGAGCATTGAATGGAATATTTGGATAATTCGAATGATGACGAGCGACGAGAATATTTGAAAGATTCTTTTGTATTTGATTCGATTGTGTGCGTAAGACCTGTTGTATTTCATCGGGTTTATTAATATTTTCTTTTGCTTTTTGTATTGTTTCTTCATGAGCTTTTAATTCGAAATATTCCGTTTTGATTGATTCAAGACGTTCGTTCATATCTTTCTTTAGCAAATCTTCAATTTGATATTTGTTCTCCGTGGTGTTTTCTTGAGCCTTTTTGAGATCATTTGTAATATTCAATAGATTCTCTCGGATCATTTTCATATTCTCATATGTTTTCGATTCGATTGATTGTGGAACGTTTCGAGATACTTTTTTTGTTATCAATGATGAACTAATGTTTCGTTCTCGGAGAGTTTTATCATCGAAAGTCTGTTCAATCAATTGTAAATCTGCATGTAACGTTCGAATAGCTAATTCTAATTGTGTACCAAGTAAAGATTGAATTTGAAGATATTTTCGAGATTTTATATCATTGAATTTGTCTCGATTTTCATTGAGTTGAGTTAAAAGATTTTCTCTATTCGAATTAGTTATCATTTGATCTAAATCATTGATTTGTTGATCAATTTGTGAGATTAATTTTTGTTGAATATTATTCTCTTGTAAGATCTGTTCGATTTGATTTGTACGTTGTTGTAAATGATTGACTAAATTCTCGTTTGCAATCGAAGGAAGAAATGTTTCATTGAATTTATCGATTTCAGTTTGTAAATACTCGATTAATTCAGTATTGAATTGACTTAGTTCATTGGAATAAGTTGCAAATGTATTAAGTTGTTCATTATGTTGAAGCGTTCGTTGTAACCATTGATCGATATTATGTTGAGCTGACGAGATATAGATTATGAAAATAATCAACTGTAACGAAAAAAAAAACAAAGTCATTTACCTAAATCAAGATCTTTTCTAAATAGATTTCGATCTGATTTAGTCATTTGAATGAATCTATTTTTCGAAATAGAAGAAGAGTTTTATCTTTTTAATGACATTTATTCAAACATACGATTCGGAGAGTTGTTTAGCTAATTGTTCGGTCGTCTGCGGTATTTCAAATGCTGAAGATTTTGTTAATGAGAATGTTTTATCAATTAATTCAATTGATGGGACTATTTGATTGGAAATAGATTCGCGAATGTTTTCCTGTGATATTTTCGTTTCTGATGTTTCCTTTGTTACACTTTCTTCTTCTTTCTCTTGGCTTTTTTGTTCAGGTTCCTGATGAACTCTTTCTTCAATTAACTCAGTTGATGGAACAATTTGAGTGGGAATAGATTCGCGAATGTTTTCTTGTGATATTTTCGTCTTCGATACTTCCTTTGCTAGAATTTCTTGTTTTTCTTCTTGACTTTTTTGTTCAGGTTCAGGTTCCTTCTCAATTATGTTTTCAATTAATGTGTTACTTTTATCAATTTCAATGGCCGTCTGTTTCTCTTCGATTTCTGTCGTGTCTGTAATCGATCTTTGTCGAACTATAGTTTTGTCATGATCTTGTTCAATAAGTTCTTCTTCACCAAAGTCCATTTCGAAAAGCATCTGTTTCTCTTGCTCGTACGAATACGGAATTAATAATTGTGGTCCGAGAAATGATGCCAATGGAAAGAATTGTTCGATAACACCTGTCGATTGTGTTGGTGTTCGTTGTTCTTTCGAAATTTCATCGAAATCAACATCGAATTCAATTTGTTGTTCATCGATTAATGATGTTTTTGATTTGTGTGAATCTTTTTGATCTTTTCGTTTCTGCATTTCTTCTCTAGAGATAAAAATCGAATTTGAAATATGAAATCAAACAGAAAACTAAGCAATTTCTTTTACAAATAAATCTGTTTTCTTTGTTGACTTAAATTCGATTGTGATGGTTTGTTTTGAAATAGATCATTCAATGTTTCGACATCGAGATCTTCATCAAGACTCGGTCGAAATTGAAATTCTTGTTGTTCATCATCTTCTTCTTGTTCATCATCGATTACATCAGAAATAATTGGACCTGTATCACTTATTCGAGATAATAAATATTGTTTATACCAAGTATCACTCAAAATCTTCAAATCACGCAAGAATTTCATATCATCATGGTTAAGATTAACTAAAATAACAAATGAATATGTTATTTAAAATTCGATTTGAATTTTCTTACATTCTAATTTCAATGTTTTAACTGCATTGAATGTATTTATTGGATGTAAATGAAGATAATTTCGAATCGTTGGCAGCAGATCGAGAATATGTTTGAGACGATCAAGTTTTAGAAAATGATTTAATAATTGCGATAGATCAGTTGATGAAATGCATAATTTCATTTCGAGATTATCGTCAACATGAATCTTTTTCACAAGAATATCATCTTGTGGTTTCGAAATCTCTCGAAATCTATTCACCTAAATAAAAAAACATCAGATAACGATCAATTTTCAATGTTATTTTCATCATTACATTCAAACAAAAAGTCTTCTTTGCATAGGCTTTAATTTCTTGAGCTTTGGCTACTTTACAAACAACTAATAAATCAACAAGATCATCGAGATCAACCATTCCGTAACGTGTTAATAATAATTCAAAATCGGTTGAAAATAAAATTCGATGATGTTGAAAATATTTATCTAATGGTTGTTGAGCAACAGACCCGTTTTCTTGAAGTAAAATCGATATTGTTTTTGTTATATATCGAATTAAATCTAATGAATTGTTCGACTGAATTATATCGAGTTCATGTTGAAATTGTCGATGAACATCATCGGACCAACCGCCTTGTTCAACAAGAAAATGTAATTGATTTCGAGTAATTTTCGCTTGTAGATAATGATGACGAAGTGAACGAAGATTGAGATTCGATTGTTGACTGTCAGTTGTTAGTTGAGAAGATTTTCGTAGAGAATGTTCATCAGGCTTAAGAAGAACGTGATCGACTTTACGTTGAAGTTTTTCTTTTCGTGCTCGATCGGTTTTCAATTCTTGATTGAATTGATTTATTTCAATGACTTGTCGGCGACGAAAATGTTCGTCAAAGAATTTGTCAAATTGTGAATTCTGTTGTAGAAATCGAAAGACTAGCGTTTGCTCAACAACGGACTTTGATTCAGCCAATTGATTACGAAGAATCTCTTCATCGAGATACTAGAAACATAAATCGGATGAGATGAAATTTTTCGTTTTTGAATTTGTGTCGTTTTTTTTACATCTTGAAAGAAAAATGCTCGTATCGATTGAACGATCTGTTCGATAGTTAGACAACCATTGGTAAGAATTTTTCGAGAGATTTCTTCGATATTTTTCTCATGAATATCTGTTGATAGTTTTCGAAGAAGATTATCGTCAATATAACCTTCATTTCGAAGTAATTTAATAATCATATAGAAAATAAAATTCGTTTGCATTTCAGGTGATGATTGTTTCAATTCTTGACATTGATTGATCGTATATAGATCAGTTAGCGATTGAGGGATTAAGTTTAAATGACGTAGATCATTGATAATATCTCTAGAAAATTTAAAATTCTCAAAAAAAAACGAAAAGTTAACTAACGATTAGTTTACAATCGACATGGAATTGGGTAGACTTGAATATATTTATTCAAATCATTGATAGTCAATCGTTGAAAAAGATTCTTTCTCGTTCGTAGGAGTAATTCAATAATTGAAAGTTCTTTTTCGATTATTAATTGACTTGTATAGATCGACAATGGTTTGAATAGACGAAAACATTTTCTCAATTGTTTATGAATTTTTGTTTGATAATTTAAATGAAGAATCCTATCGAATAGATTTAAGATCATTAATTGTTCGTAATACTTCTGCTGATCAGGATTATTAGTAAACATTCGAATATTTTGTTGATAACAATCGTTATCATCGGATTCGATTGAAAATGTTTCGTAACAAATACGTTGAATATCTTGAGACGAAAGAATCTGTTCGGATTGTGCGAGTCGAAGAAGTTCATCGATTGATAGATACATTGTCGGATTGGATAGTAAGATTTGATTGACAGGAGAAAATCGTTGTCTGAACGAAAGAATTCGTAGAAGACAAGTTGTCAAAAAACTCGAATATTTCTCAATAATCGGATCGAGTACGTGCAAATAATTTGAAGATTCTGAAAAGAAACAGATTATTGTTGTTGTTCATTATCGTGGAAAATTTCAATCGAACACAAACGATCGATTTGTTCAGTTGATGAAGTGTTGCCGACAGGTAAGGTGAAAAGAATAGCGAGAACACCGATATCAATGAGTTTGATTTCTTCGAGATAATCGAGTTCGAGACGTGTGAAATATTGTGAACCTAATTGAGAAATGATTTCAATGAAATAATCGAATAAATTCGACGAGAGAAGAAGTTTTTGAAGATTTTCAATGCGTTGAAAACGTGTTTGACGAAAGAGTATACGTTGATGAAATGATTCGAGAAGGATTTTACATTCGATTCTAAATCCAAAAAACAAAACAAATGAGATGAACTTTTGATTTAACTAACACTTCTTGTTTATAAAGAATTGAAGATAAATCAGTTCGACTATCAAACGGAATTATATCTCGAATAATAATTAACGATGATAGTTCTTGTTCATATTGTGGATCAGCAAAATCAACAAGAATCAATGCTTGTTCATAGGTTAGATAGCAGCCAAGTTGACATGGATCATCCGAAGACAGATTTTCAGCTGATAGATAGTAGATTCCTGATTCTATCATAGAAATCAAATTTACATATCTCATCTATTTTCTCCGATCTTGCTTACGTAATGTATCATGAAATCGAGTTAGAAAATTTCTATGGATTCCATCGAGTGTATATTCATTGACGAATGTTTTCGTTTCAATTAATGTCTGAACAATATTCTCATCGGTTAAATTCATCCAATAAAATATCTTTCCACAGAGAGGATTTAGATTAAAACGATGAATAAATTCTATAGAGAAAAAAATCTTTGTATTTTTCGATGTCAAACGAAAATATTCTCACGATGTATTGAAACGGATGATAGCTTTTTTGTTTGTTCAATAAAATCTCTTCGTTCTTGAGTATTTAGAATACATTTGATATATTCATCTTGAATTTGTCGTGTTCGATTAGTTAGAAATTCGATTAGTTCATCTTCACGAATGATTAATGACATTTGAGCGAGAAGATCTGCATCATGTTTACGTATAAATGATATTCGTTGAAAATGTTTGATTAAAGACGATTTTTTGATAATTATTTCTTGTTTTGTTAGAAGAAGAAGTTCACTTGTTGAAATTAAACCTGATTGAGATAAATCATTGATTAGATCAATTATCGAAAGATAACGTGGTATTTTATTAAATTCATCGAGAAAATACGAGAGATTCGTGCCATTTGAACGTTCAATAAGCATTTTAAAACCAACACGTGTTAGACAACTATGCGAATTCAAATAATCGGAAATCTTCTCTTTGATATCCGACAATCGATTATCAACATCATATCTCTCATGAAAATCCAAATAGAATTGACATAAAATGTCGGAGGATATCGTTTGATTCGATATGAGAACTTCGAAATCTTCAGGTGTCAACCAAATATGTGTGACGATCGAACGAAGATCTTGAATTGTGATTGCTCGAGTTTGTGCTCGTTGAGCTAATTGAGATAGATATGGTTTTTTTAATGCAGTAAGAATCTGATCTGATGACACTGAAAATGAACGAGAAAATCAAAAGATTTTCAAATGAATAAATGAAAAGTTTTTACTAAAAGAATTGAGTTTCTTAATTGGTTGATAGAATTCATTTAGTTTCGTTGGCAAATTAAGTTTTAATTGTGAACATTCATTTGTGTGAAGATTTCGTTTTCGATCGTAGATCAATCGACAAATCTGTCGAATAGCATCTTCATATCGAATATATTTTGTCAATTGTTCAAATTCATTGATTGTTAATGATGATAGAAGTAAATTTGTGTCTAAATCCAGAACATCTTTACTTTCGAAATAAGTATTCATATGATCGAGTTTAGCCGATGATTGTTCATAGATTTCTCCGAGAATTTCAATGAATTCATCGAACGATAATGATTGGTATGTAAATGTACGTAAATGTATTCGATGAAAATCATTTTCACTCATGATACCAAAAATGTCATTGTACGAACAAAGCAATCGAGCTTGAAGACATAAACGAAGTTTTCTTAACATACAAGAGAAAATAATCGATTGTGGATGACAAATATTCATTTGACCATTGAGACGATTATCAGCAAGAAATAAATTCATATTTATACGATAGGAAATCGTGTCGAATTCATTTCGATTCATTGTTCGAATTAGAAAACGTTCTGTGAGAAATCGATTGAAAGTTGTTATGTTTTTGTTTTATTTAAACTCGATGAATTTCAATTTTACTTTGCAATGTATCCATCAATTCATCCGAAATCTTAGCATTTGACTCGTTAGTTAACATTGTCTCTTCGATATCTTTCTGAAAATGAACGTTGTTTCGTTGGAGAAATTAAACGAGAATATCAATTTACTGAATTGAGCAAAGCCGTGCCCATAGCTTGTACACCATGAACTATCTTTTCGATCATGAGTTTATCAATTGAAACAGATTGATTGGGATAGTAAACTTGTCCATAGGTATTTTCATAAGGTAGAATATCGATGATATGATTGTTTTTCTTTTTTTTGATTTTTGATGTTTGATGAAATTGAGTTTGTTTGATTTCAATCTGTTGATTTTCATAGAGAATTTCTTCGGTAAAGATTGTATCGAGAATATTTTGAATAATTTCTTTTAATTCATTCTTATTCAATGGATTTAAATGTACGTGTTTAGTTTTTGATGATTCTTCGAAATTAAACGAAAGATCTTCGTTCGGGCATAGACATTCGACATCGATTAATAGGAGATCATCGTTGGATTCAATCAACTGCTGAGTTTTTGATATTTTAAATGATTTTGAATGTTCTCGTTGTTTATCTCTGTATTTACGAATTGCATCTCGAAGTAATTCATCGTGTTTCAATGCTAATTCAACGATATTTGGTAGTTTAATTGAAATTGTCGGAATTGTACATAAATTCTCATTGATTTTCATTTCGACAAAAAAAAGTGCGCGCAAATCGTATGCGTACATCGCATATATAGCGACCACTGTCAACGTTCGTGACTACGTTACCTAAGATAACTTGATTAAATAAAAGCTTGTTGAATCTTCTATTGGTGTATCGTAACCTATCTGACATGAAAACAAAAGAACAAGATACAAATGCTGCTCTTTATCATTTGATGATATCATTAATAACTATCTTAGCTTTAAAAAAACGAGCATGATATTGTCTTCGCAGAATGACGAATTTTCTGATCGACCATTATTTGGTGAGACAAGACATTGTGTAAGAATTTCATCAATCGAAATCGAAACGATGATTCTATTCTCTATAAAATAGGATCGAGCATCGTTCTTGATTATTACGATTATTACGAGTGCATTTGTTGTGGTAAATTCATATTTTCAATGATTTCTTTCGTTATTTTTGAAATATGATAGACAACATTTGGAAGTGTATTCTTTTTGCACCCAACGAACGCTGTCTACATTTTTTTGGCATGTTGTTTACTCTTTATACTTGCTTCGCATATATACTTAGTAAGTAAATCAATGAGTTCTCGTTTTATTAAATATCTCGGTGTCTTTTTCCCAGGCATTTTGGTATCGAACAGGTGATTTAGAACCTCGATTTCGAAATATGTTATTTTATAATACAGCTGTTATTATTTCATTATCTATCTGTACATTTATGCTTTTTAAAGAAACATGTCCTAGTATAAATGGAACATGTCCTAAATATATAAATGAAACATGTTCTTAAATTTTGTTATATATAATTATATATAAGTGTGTATGTGTGTGTTTCAAATAAAAACAGAAGAATGAGAAGAATTGTTTTTTTTTCTTAGATAGTAGAGGTAATTCGTAATAACCATTTGTTTGTTTTCTCGTTGAAATCTTGTGAAAAAAATAATAAAATTTTAAAATAAAACTAGGAGATTGAAACTTACAAACAAGACCTTGCTTATCGAGCATCTGTAAATGATTTTGAACATTATGACAAGCAGCAGGAAAAAGCATTTCATCCAAACCCTTAATTTAAAAGAACTAAGAACATAGATTGAGTTTATCAATGGAATAATGAATTATTACAATATAAACGATTTTGGTAATTTCACTTGGATCAAGACCCGTTGATGATTGTTTTAATGCGTCAAGAATTTGTTGGTTACGTTGTTGTCGATGTGAAATATAATATTCAATAGATTCACGAGGATTGTCTAAGACAGGACCATGTCCGGGATAGATCTTTTTCGGTGATAGATCGAGAATCAATTTTAATGAATTTAAATAATCATATAAATCTTCGAATTCAGTTGTACCTTGACCGAGAATTGTATCACCAGCAAACAATGCTTGTTCTTCTTCGAGCCAGTAACATAAATGATCAGTTGTATGACCTGGCGTATAAATAGCTCTTTTTAAAGAAAACGGCAAAGATTAGTACTGAATAGAACAGATAGTGTTTGTATGAGGTATGTACTTGAGATGTGCACCTTCAGTTTCAATGGTGAATGGTTCGTTATTATTGTTAATAAACTTAAAATCAGCAACTTCATCGGGATTTTCTGGCATACCGTATGCCTGAAGTTTAAGTGTGTTAGGTTGTTCGAGTAATTTTCGTTTATAAACAGGCAAATTAGCTAGACACAATGAAAAAAAAAACAAGAAATAGAATTAAAATTCAAAATATTTTTTTTGGCTAACGTTGATTGACTGATTTGAGAACATCTTTTATGCCTAGAGTATGATCAGGATGCCAATGTGTGATAAGAATAGCTTGTAGTTGAACTTTATCTTTGTTCATAGCAGTTTGCAATTGAGTTACATATTCTGAAACTCCTTGACCAGCGTCGAGTAGAATTCGTCTAGAATATTTATCTTTTTGAATTTTATTTCATGTAAACAACATACTTTCGTCCATTTCCGATCAGATACGTATTTGTACCTTGTAATGTCATCGGACTTGGATTACAACCGAGCACTCGAAGAACCAACGGCGATAGTTGTTCAATTGCTTGGAGTTTAACAAGATTTGTCGTCATAATGAACTTTTATTTCTATTTAATAAACAAATAGTCACTGTTTTTGTTTTTTTAAAATTCTATTCATGAATTAAAATTTGTTTCTTTATTCATAAAAAACACACAAAAAAAGAAATCAAATAAGTCTCTAAATCTTTGACTTTGTATGCCGATCATATAGTCATTCGGTATCGGTTGCTTTTAATGCATCATTTTTCTCTTCGATTAATTCTTGTTGAGTTTTATCAAGCATTTCTCTCGACCAATTATCTATTTCAAGACCTTGAACAATCGAAATTTGTCCATTTTGAATTCGAACTGGATAACTAAATACTAGCCCTTTTTCGATATTATATGAACCATCACTGATCAAACCGACTGAAACCCATTCATTCTAAAGAGAAAAAGCCAATTTCATGATACGATAATTTAAACAAGATATTTTCCGTACATTTTTAGTTCCTTGCCACCAATCACGAGCATGATCACAGATAGCTTTAGCTGCTGACATAGCACTCGATAATTTACGTGCTGCAATCACAGCTGCACCACGTTTTTGAACGGTCTATTCGAAGAGTAAAGGAAATTCTATGCTTTTTTAAAGAAAAGTTATTCATCGAACTTACAGAAATAAATTCATTTTTTAACCATTTCTCATCGTTAACTGCATCAAAAACTGGCACTTCTTTACCATCAATTGTTACAGTTGCTGAACGAACATCTGGAAATTGTGTTGATGAATGATTACCCCAAATAGTCACATTTTTAACAGCATCCGATGAAACTTTCAATCGAGCAGCAATCTGTGCTTTAGCACGATTATGATCTAATCGTGTTAGACAAGTGAAATTCTCTCGTGGAATTGATGGTGCATAATGAGCTAAGATATAACAATTCGTATTGGCTGGATTACCAACAACCAGAACTTTAACAGATTTTTTTGCATATTTATCCAACGCTGTTCCTTGTGCTTTAAAGATTTTTACATTAGCACTTAGTAAATCTTTACGTTCCATGCCTTCTTTACGTGGCATAGCGCCAACAAATAATGCAACATCGACATCTTTAAAAGCGACTTCTGTATTGTCCGTTGGTACAACTCCTTTGACTAACGGTAAACTAAGATCTTCGATCTCCATAACAACACCTTGAAGTACATTTAACATTGGTGTGATATCAAGTAAATGAAGAATAACACTCTGAAGAATTTGTTTTTCAATAGAAGAAATTTCGAATTAAATTGATTTCAAAACGAACTTGATCTTTGCCAAAAACATCTCCATTACAAATAGGAAGAAGTAATGAATAAGCTATTTGACCAGCAGCTCCTGTAATCACAATACGAATTGGATCTTTAACCTTAAAATGCAGAATATTTCATTTCTTCAATAAAAACGAACGAAAATTGTGTCTCTTACTGTCGATGTCATTTTGAAAATGGATTTTAATCTGACTTTGTTTTTCAAGTTATTATTAAGTACGTTGAAAATACTCAAACGAACGAACTATATCGTATTTTTACGCGAAAGATAAAAAAAACTATCTATACTTTACGATTGGTCTATTCAACAACCAATAGTTCCTATGTGTTTTTTTTATTTCTTCTTCGATTGACAGTCATTCATTTATGGATTGCAAACAATGATCACTAATGTTTAAACTAAACTTATCATTATTGATTTATTTAATTCTTCAAATTCTCTCATCAGTTACTAGTCAATGTCATATTCTTGGCGTACTACCATGTCAACAAATACCAATCGATTGTCTCGATTGTTCTCTCAATTACGATTGTATATACGGTGAACAACTATCAAGTACATGTCGAATGTTAAATGGTACATGTTTAAATTCTCAACGCAAACTTGTTTCAACATTTGAACGTTTCTATAAATGTCGTTATTGTTATCAAACACCGTTAGATGAATTAGCATGCACAGCTAATTTAACATGCCGTCATTATCAAAATAATAATCGTTACAAATCGAATTGTACATTAGCTGATGATACACAATTATGTTTAGGTTCACGAGCATTCTATCGAAATATTGAATGTAATTGGACAAGTGGTCAAAAGAAATCAACAGCTGTAGTATTGAGCATATTCTTAGGCGGTCTAGGCTTCGATAGATTCTATCTTGGACATGTTAAAGAAGCATTCGGCAAGATATTCTCATTCGGTGGACTCGGCATATGGACATTAATCGATGCCGTACTTATTGCTTGTGGATATCTAACACCAGATGATGGATCAGTTTATATTTAATAAAACAAAATCATTGGTTCAAATCTTCATTCGTTTTTTTTTGTTTGTATCTAAACTTGTTTTCACTATTGAATTAAAAAAAGAACAGCAACAACAGTAACATAAATATAGACTTCATATCTGAGACACCTAATACTGAGCAAACAAAACAAAAGACTAATTCATATGTATATGCAGATATTGATTTTCATGATTGTCTAATAACGAATATTATATCCGCGTACACAACCCGCGAGATAACATGAAACATAAAATTGCGTACCAGCACGATTCGAGCAAATACCTGACGGACGTCTAATACGTTCATCGAGTCGAAAAACTGCTTTGAATTCTCCGTCCGATGAAAATAACTAAAGAAAACGATATATGAACTATATTCCGAAAACAAAAAACAGCGAATGTTCGCTCTGATTTGTACCTGAATACGATCATTTTTACTATCAGCACTGATTATATTACCGCCTGAATCGATATACAAACCGGATGGTTCATGGAATTCACCATTAGAACGTCCGTATCCTCCGAAAACAGTCGTTGGTGTAAAATCAAATTGATTTCGAAGTTGTGTACCATAGATTAAACTTCGACCTGAATGTAATTAAATATATTCAATTGAAATCTTCTGTTTATTTGATTTCTTTTACCAAGATCAGCTATATAGATTTCATCGTTATGTACGGCAAGAAATCGTGGTTTACTATTCGATTCAGGTAGAATTGAACCTTGAATATTATTGATATATTGTTGTCGAAGTTGATTGTCAATTTGTTGATTAATCGATATATTTTGTTCGAAAACTAATTGTTGATTATTAGGATCAAATAATAGTAAACGACATTGTTCCGATGATTGACCACCGAGACTTTTCGAATCCATTGTTAGAACATATCGATCACGAAATAGACCGATACCATACAATTGTTTGATCGATCGATGTGTCAGCGTTTGAATATGTCGACCATTAGCTTCAGTTATATAGATTGCATCTTTTTCGACAATAAATATATTTTCTCGTGCATTGCTCATCACTGCACTTGGCCGATGAAATTTCATTACTTGTGTACTGTTGATTGTCTGTTTCAATTGTCCTGTTTGAACATCGAACAAACGAACATTCTGTGCATTTCGATGAACGTCACATGAAAGTAATGTTAATTCATCGTAGGATAGACCGAGACCGATAGGTAAACAAGATGATTGTGGGCCACTTTGTGGAATACCGAATGTCATTGATAATTCGCCACGTAATTGCGGTCGATCTGAGAATATGAATTTATTTATTTTTTTGACAGAAAAAACAACTCGATCTACTTCGTTTATTTCCGAATTCTTGCATGAATTCATCGGTAACATGAGGATGAACTTGTATTTTAACTCGATCAATGTGTATTGTTGGTTCTGACGCGATGGAATTCATTTTTTGACTAAATTCAATTTTTACTATTGTTGGATACGAGAATTTTGAGCATCTTACTCGGGAATAAATCGAGCACTGAATTGAAATTTTCGACTATTTGTCTCATCATCACCACCACTGTGTCTACAAGAACAAATGAATCGAATGTTGTTTTTCTGTTAATTAAAAAAAAACCGCAAATCCTAATTACATCGATGATGTTCGTTGTTCAAGTGTCGTGTTTGAACGAATTGTCTCCTCATTCGATACGATCGAACTTGGTGTATCACGTTTTTGTGAAATTAAATGTTCATTTGTTTTGAGAGGATCATTTCGAATGGCTTCATTTAGCAATGACGATGAATAGTACCCATTCGTTGAATTGACCGATGATTTTCCGATCGTTGAAGTAAATAACGACGGAGTTTGCCGTGGTGGAAATGAAGCTACATTATTAATTGTTGGCGTTTGTTTAAGTGATTGAACACTTGTATCAACAACTTCATATTCGTTGAAATACGATGGATTGTTGATAGATAATGTTTTCAGTTGACTAGTCAATGGATTGATTCGATTTTGAGTTGAATTCATGGTAGGAACTGTTGTATGATTGGATACAGTTTGAAGTTCTGCTGGTAATGAATTGATCTTTTCAAGATTTGTTAATACAGCTAACAAAAAGAAAACTTTCTCTTGCAAAATTCACGATGCGATTATTTACCAGACATGTTTTTATACATATTTGTATAGGTTGTATTTTCCGTACCTATTATTTTTTCGAATGGTTATTAGTAAAACAGCGAGAGAATTCTACTTTGTTGTCGAATAATTTTAAGTAAACTTTCATGTGTTGTTTCGAGTAATTGTGATGATTGTTGAACTGTATCAGGATCGAGACATGTAAAACATTTATCAATCGTATCTTTCAATTTAACTAGATAGTAAAAACAACAAATTAGAACGAACAAAACAAAGAAAAACAATCGAATATCTACTAGCAAATTGTTGAATATCATCGTAGATTAATTCTGTTTCGGGTGCGAAACGTGTAAATGTTTGTGAAAGTGAAAGGAGAACATTGAATGTATCCTGAGGATTATTTGACATTAATCCAAAACAATCATCAAGTGCTGGCCGAAGAAATGTATTGACAGCATAGGCAAATGGATGAATTCTTTTCAAATATACAAATAATGACAATAGAGAAAACAAAACAAAAGCAAACAGTTGTTTTTACTGATGTGCAAGAAATTTGAAAAGTAATAATTTTGGTCGATCAAAATTATACGTCGAATTCGTTTCAGTTTTTATCATAACGAATGAAAATATGAATGAATGGATTTTAGTTTTAGTTATTAGTTCCTCTCTTCTCTTATATATTGTCCACCTTTTTTTACCCAATTTTGTAGAATCCAATCGAATAGTTGATGTTATCTGCGAAATTAAACAACTGTATATGGATATCGTCAAGTGCGACATCTTGTCTCTTTGAAATTTATGAACACATACACGCACAGTCTCAAGACAAAATTTCGTTTTATCAAACAGGTTATTATCTGACAGTTTATGTTATAAAAAGAAGCAGCATAAGAATTCACTTGGTTTTTGTTATTCGTGATGGGACAGATTGTTGTATTGATGAGAGAGAAATTGATGATAATGTTTCGGAATTAGTTAGAAGAGATTGTACATCCATTGAATTCACCATATCCGAGGGTTTAATTGGCACTTTTTGTGCTAATATATGCCCATGATCACGACTATGTACATCCGGTTGAAATGTGATCGTTCGTTTGACAGCTCGAATCTGAAATTAAGAAATAAGAGAGAGAGAGCTGCTTCGTTCAATTTGCAGGATAAGTCTGTACATGAATTTGTGGTATTTCATTTGGATTATTTGTTGTTTCAGTCGGGAGAGCATTGAGAAGAAGATTATTTCGTTTCGTATTCTGCGAATGTTTTGCTAAACGAGACATAATACCGGTTCGTGTTGGACTACGTTTCGTCGAAGGTATCGATGGAGGCTCATTGGTATTCGAACTTGTGAATAAAGTTTTGCTGCATGAACCAGTCTTGGGCGATGTTTTACCAGCACGACTCGGACTAGAAGTTGGAGATTTAGGTGGCTTGAGAGATATGATATTCTCGTTTGATAATGGACAAGGACTGATTCGATGCGGAGAAATATGTTCATTTATGATTTGTTTTTCTGGTGTTCGTGTTTGTTCTTGGGTAGTAGTAGATGCAGACGCATTTTTCTGTGATTCATCCGGTTGAATAGGCTGAATGCTCATTCCTGGTTCGGAATTCGGTGTTATCGTTCGTTGACGACGAAAACGAGCAATGACGATATTCGAATCTGCGGATTCTCCATGTTGATCGTATGTTCGAAGTTTGATTTTATATTCACCTTCATCGCGAATATCATCGATAATCGTTTCGAATCGACCGGAATCGATGGCACCTTTGAAAACATCATCGACGTAGATTCGATAGCCGAGAATAGTTTGATGTTCATTGAGTGGATTAGGAACCCAATGAAGAAAGAAACTTTTTGTATCACGTTTGGATATATGAGCACGAAGTGGAGGATGAAGATTGGGATTTTGTTTTAGAGATGATGAATTCTAAAGATTTGAGAAGAGCTTTCCTTTTTCTATGTTGTAAAGAATATTTTTGATTTTACAGATTTCGAAGTTAAACGAAGTTCAAGTTCTTGTACGCGTCGAGTTAATAAACGATTTTCTTCGAGAATTTTTTCTGTTTCACGTTGATGATTTAAATTTTGAGTTTCAACCTAAAATACAATTCATTTCATTTTGACATCTTGATTGATTCAAATAACAACTTGTTTCCAAAGAGCAGCTATGGCTGATGTTTGTAATTCATTTGTTTTATTAAATCGATCTCGTAGATCGAGATATCTAAACAAAACGAATTATTTTATCATCAAAATCAAAGAATATCAATTCAATACGCTTGAAGAACGGATGTTCGCATGGTTTCCATAGACGCTGTTATTTGTTGTATTTCAGTGCTATTATTCATCGTCGAAACAAGTGGCTCATTGGGTAACGATTGATATTCGACTTCATCATTTTCTTTGTAAATAATCAATCAATCAATCAATAGAAACAAATATTTTCTTTCTTCTTTTTTTTCTTATGCTAACTACCTGCCGATAGTTGTTCTTCATTGTTTTTCGTTCTGATTGGTGTTGTCAAGTGATGCGTACCAGTTTCATTGAATTGATGAAGTGCTCGTAAAGCGTGGGTGGTATTTGTATGAGTTGTTTGTCGTTTAACTCGAGTATGTCGTTCTATATTAACAAAAAAAAGCAATGACTTTTATTGAAAAGAAAACAGCCTGAAACAAATCGAGTACGTCGAGTAGGATTTCGAGTTGATCGAGTGTAAAATGCTGATGCAGCAGTCGGACCACGAGCCGTTGTTTTCGGCGAATATCGATTTGCATTGTATGTTTTCTTGCTGTTTTCGGATCGTGATGTATTCAGAGTTTCTGTTGGAGAACTAAGAACAGATTGATTGACAAATACAAATGAATTATTTCTAATTTTACCTATCGATAGGATATTGATTCAATTTTGTTTGAAGCATATTTTGATCCAATGGTTTTATTGGACGATTATCATAATCCGAATATCGTGGTGTGCTAAGGATTTCTGTTTGTCTATCATCAGTACTATTGAGACGTAGGTAAGCAGGACTGGGTGTTCGTGCATAATACTCTGAAGATGCTCTACGATGACTACTGGCTATTGTATCATCGTTTATCGTGATCGAACGAGGAGATACAATATCCATTCGATGATAATCGAAATCATTTGTTGTAGTTGGATTTTGTGGTTGATATAAATCTTGTTTTTGCATAATTCGTGATAAATGTAGATCAACTCTCTTTTTGGATTAATTAAATTATTAGGAAAAAATCAAGTTTCTTTTTGTTTTTACTTCATCAGTATCGATTCCACAAACACGTATCAGATATTGAACTAGTTCTTCGTGTTCACCGGCAACAAACGATCGACCTTTGCCTTGACTTAACAACCACTCGGCTTTGAGACTAAAATCGATGTTGAGATTACAAACTTCAAACATCTCGATCTTTTTTTTCTCACTCACCTTTCCTTTCGCGTAACAAATAATTCATCAAGATTTTGAATTGAAAAACACCAATTCAATACATATGGTCGATAGTCAAATGTTCGTTGATCGTGAACGAACAAACACGGATTATCAACGATATAAAGTGTATTTAAATTGATTAATGATGAAAGATGAGAAATCTACAAGTCGAATTCTTATTCATTATCTATTTGGTTTTGTTGAAAAAGCTTTTTTTTTACTTCAGTTAAATCTTGAATTTCATTCTTCGATAAAATCAACGTATGAAGAGACTTGGGTAAATGACGTGGAATTGAAATTAATGTATGAAGAAAATTTTTATGTAAATTTAAATACTAAAAATAATCCCGACATATATAAATCGTTCGCGAAGAAAAGAAAAACAATTGTAATTATATAATTACTTTCAAAGATTTTAAATTCGATAGATCTTCGATTTGTTGAAGAACATTTTCACTGGCATCTAATGACTGCAAGGCATGGCAAGCATTGAGTGCAGCAATACTTGCAATGTTATTATGGGCAATATTTAACATAACAAGATTCTGCAGAGTTCGAAGACCTTGAAGAAAAACAAATATTTTTTCTTCAAAATGTTTGTTTTTCCTCTCTTACAGTCAATTGAATCGATTATATTATGTGAAAGATTGAGTTTTTGTAATGATCGTAAACGAGATAGGAGATAAATGTCCATCAAACGATTATGCGAAATGGATAACTAAAGAAACAAAAGTTTTTTTTCTCTTCGAAATCGAACTGAAATGCTCATGGGTTCATACTTGAATCAATTGAGGATAGATATCTAATTGTTCGATACGAGTTATTTCATTGTGATCAAGTAGAATAACATTGAAACTAATATTAGTTGGTAATCGTTCGATTTTTTTCAAATATTTCGATGTAAGATCGAGTCTTGTTAAATGTTCTTGAGCAAGTCGATCATCAATTGAAAAAATCAATGGTTGATGAACTCGATTTGCCATTGTTGTTGCTGATCGTTCGATTTGTTGGCTGTCTCGTGGAGAAATCGAGCTCGTTTGCCAACGATATGTTGGAGATTGACGCTGTTCGATTTGCATTTAAACGAAAGTATTTTACATTAAACAATCAATTAAAATCAGCAGGTGAATTGCATTCGCTTTTATTTTCATTACGTAGAGAAATTCTCGTGTTTTTTTTTCTTCTTCTTTCATATTCTTTTTATACGGACGAGATTTTTATTTGGCGTAGAAAAAAAATCACCATCTTTCTTTCAAAACGAATGCTTATCAGTTACCATGGATACATATGAGCAAATCTATTGGTTTAAGAGAGATATCTGAAAGGTACTTTCAATTGAATTTATATTCGGATAGTTGACCGGAAGTAATTGAAAAGTATTATATGGTTTTGACAGAGATCGCTGTATGTCAGTCAATTAAACGTTAAACGTTATGTTGGCGCTGAAATTGATTTTCACAGAATAATTATGCAAAATGATTTGATATCAAGACAGCGTATTGCTGCGATTATTAATGGATTTGATCATACGATTTATCCTGAAGAGGAAAATGAGGATTTGTCCACAGTTATCTTACAAAAGAAGGTTAAGAAATTGAAGTAAATGATCCGGTGATTGAATTTATTCTCTCTTTTTTTTATTTGAATAATCAAAGTGAACAAATTATATACCTTCATGCAGAAAATCGTCTGTTGTATAATTATCTATCATGGTACGAAAAGAAAGTTCTTCATACGAACGATAATCAACGACGATTATCATTCGTAAAAAGTCAATCTCATCAAATTCTTAAACATAAATCAAAACAACCATTAACCATTGAAAAAAAACGTGAAATAGCTGAAGCATGTTTTAAAGTTCTTTTAGCTTATTCGGACAGAATTCAACTGACTACAAACGAATATATTGATGAATGTTTCGTAAGAAAATAAATTATTTCTCATGTATTTCTCATTGCTTTTATTATTAAGGATACAATAGAAACGAATGATCAAATAATAAATCATTTCGAAATTGAATTAAATATTTTGAACAAGTTCTATCAATCTCAAAAGAAAATATCTGGCGAAGAACTACGAGAATTTCTACACGAACGAACTCGATATCAAGTGAATATCGAAATTGAATCATTTATTTCACCGATTGTTTTTGTTTGTCAGGAGGCATTGGATGAAAGAGTAAACAAATATTCGTCTTATTTCCACAAAAAAAAGGAAATAGTATCGATATTTAGAAACGTCAAAAAACAGTTCGTCTTCGTTTTCATATCGATGAATTAGATAAATCAATACGAAAAGTAATTTGTCATCGAGAATTTGATTTTCTAATTTGTTTATTTAGGTTCATCAAATAGTCGATACAGTAACTGAAGTCGATTTCGAACAATTAAAAATCGATATTGAAAAGCAATTAAAAGAATTAAATCTTAAAAATAAAATGCTCAATTTCTATAAACAACAGCAATCAGAAGCAAATATGAAATTCAATATTAAAAAAGTCTGAATCAGTAAATATTCATCGAAAGAAAAACCGTTCGAATTGATTTAGCCTGAATTAGCTCAAGAAATTCGAATACTAACAACAATTCGTAATGAAATCAATAATAAAACTCAACAGATCAATCATTACAATAACATAAAAGAAAAAATGCAAGAAGTAACTCATCGAGAAAAAGAAAATAAAACAAAATATAAAGATTTTCTTATTAATTCAAAATTAGGAAATATTCGAATATGAAAAATTGAACGAACCACTTCGACAAATGACATTGACTTATCGTGTTCCATCGATTCATGATTATATTGAATTAAAATCTAAACAATTGAATCTTTTACATCAAGAACATATCTGGCAACGTAAAGTTGAAATAGCCGAACGTGAATTACATTTACGTCAAATTCAATTGAGCAAATATCCCGAAGAAATTATTCATCCATGGAAATATCTTCAAAATCCTTCATCGATTCTCTTTTCTCAATAAAAATTCGATTTCAAAATTTAAACATATGATTAATCGATTCGTAAACAGATTGATGATGAATCCATCAAAGTTTGTTAACTATCAAGTCTAATGAATGAATGTCATTATCGATTGTCGAAATAGTACGTGCATATGAAAGCACATTTAGATTTCATCTAATGATAATGACTAGCAAAAGAATAACAAAGATAATTCTCTGTTATTTTTAGAACGAGAGAAAAGAAAACTTGTGTTTTCGTTTTGTTTGATCATAAAAATCTATTTATCATTGTTTGAAATCAGCATGACATGAATATATAAAACAAATATTTTCATTAAAATCTCTTTAACCTTTTCCTTGTTCTATATTTTTCGACATGTTCAATTGAACTGATGCAACAGGTCAACACTATTAATGAGTTTCGGTAAAGTGTTGAAAAGACGTAGATAAGCACAGATGTGATTGATTGGTGTCGAATGATTTCCTCTTCGATGTCTGCCTGTCTGTCTATGTCTATTCTATTCTTTTCTACCGACGTTCAACTAGTAGCTTAAATAAATCCATTGTTAAACAAAACGAACAAAAAAAACAACATGTCTAATCCATTGGATACATTTTCGGATTTGTTATTGTTTTGTTTTACTTAGTTATGAAACAAAACTCGAGTGAATTTGCATTTGAACATAACACCAGACAGACAGACAGACATATCTCCTCTGTTTTGTTTTCATTCAGTTGAATTGTCTCTTCGTTATTAAGTGGACTTGACATGTAAGTATTCATACTGGCTCAAAGCCAAACAAAGAACTCAATTTGACAGATATAATACAATTCAACTGGTCAATTCGAGATTTTCTTCTTCTGTTTATTCAGTTGTCCATTCTTCCGCTATTCTTTTTATTTTCTTCTTCTCCTTCTCCTAAGGTCAACGAGAGAGAAATGTGTTTTGCTATGATTGAACAAAAAAAAAATAGGGGAGAACCCGAGGAAAGAAAGAGAAACAGGTCAGTATTCGGTCAAAAATCGAGAGAAAAGAAAGAGAAAATACGTATATATGAATATGTCGTTCATATTAGACATCTACGCACACAACGATTGGATGTCTGTGTGTATATATATACGTTCAAGCGTTCGTACTCATCTCGTCTATATTTTTTTCTTCTTTTTCGACAGCGAGACGCAAAGGGTCAATCGTCGGTCTAACTCATTCGTCGGTTCATTTGCATCGTGTTGTTCTTAACAGTTATTGTCATCGTCCTCGTCGTCTTCGTCCTACTACTATTATTATTATTACTACTACTACTACTATTAATATTAAAAAAAATTTCGTCGTATTTCGTATTGTCAATTATAGTTTTATCTTAATCTATTCGCAAAAAGAAAAGAGGAAAAATATGAATAATAAATTTATTCGATCAATTTTTACTAAACGATATGTATTTTTGTTACTATTTGAATCTATTCGAAGAAAAAGAAAGAAAAAAAAGGAAAAAAAATTAAGTATTGGATTAAAATGCATGGTGAACTATTGTCTCGACCAATTTCGTTAGTATGCATGTTCTATTTTTCTCATAGAAAAACGAGCTTTGAGATAGTGAGAAGAGCTCTCCGATTCACATGATTGTGTTATTTAGTCTATGTTGATTTTACAAGTTCATGACTAGATCTCACACTCATCCTAATTGAGAGCACCTTCATTTAGATTTTAAAACGCCGTTAGAATATGCGTGAATATGTCAAATATATTACTAAAGCTAAGTGGAATCATGGTTGAGGTGGAAATGAATCGAATTCCTCACCGGGTTCTACACTTAGCCTTAGCGATTATATGAATTTGTTCGTATATGTTTTTTTAATTAACAAAAACTGATTAGTCTTTCGCTGGAAGATTGTATATTCGGTTTATTTGATTCAGTTTATGAGAGAAATCACCGGGTATAACACTCTTCCTTTGATATGACTAAAAAACTCGTCGATTTCCATGGTAAAACAAAACCAAAACACACACACACACACATTCGAGCCGGATATATATGCGTTGAATTTTGTAGGAAGATTGTCTAGCCGGTTACTTGAATATTGAGTTAGTCACCGGGTACACACTCTTCCTTTTTCTGGCTCATATTCGTCGTCATCGTGGATATTTCAATATCATCGTTTTTTTTTTATTGTTGTTGTTGTTATTTTCTTTTTCGAATAAATTTCATTATCAATTGTTTGATGTTTATCTTTCAAATTGAACAGCTACTTTTGTGAGGGTGTCAAATAATGATTGATGATGACGAACTATTAATTACTAAAGACAAGTGCGAAAATATCCATCATTGAAACAAATAAAAATTCGAGTAAATGAACAAACGAACGAACAAACACGTTTTCGTCAAACAGATGTGTATCGATATGAAATTTTAATTTGATTTTTTTTTCAAATGAGAGTATATCTTTTATTGACACTTGAAAATCACTTGATTTTGACGAAAAAAAACATCTACTAATAATTCTCATTAATCAATTGTTTAACTATGCCGAAAATAAGATTTTCTTGAGGTTTTTTTTTATTACATTTCGGGATAAACATTTGTTGACTGGAGAACTGTCTCGATATGTTTTGCAATTATCAAACAGAAAAATCGTTTTCACAAACTATATCTTCAAGCAGTAGGACTCGAAGGTTAGTCTTATTGATTAGCACCATATTCTTCTAATCAAATAACTACCAAATGTTACTTCAACAGAATATGCAGTGCATATGTATCGAAGAAAGAAAAAAAAAGAACCCTTCCTATTCAAGATTTTGAACGCCTTTAGTAAACGACTGATTCTTTCTTCTTCTTCTTTTTTTTTAAAGAAGCTTTTCTATTTATTAAAGAAAAAGAATAAACACAGTGAATCAATTATCCTTGTACATTCACGGAGATCGCGTACAGCCAATGATTGTTAGTTATATTTGTGATAAAAAGAAAAAGAAGGATTTGAAAATAGCTTGAAGATTTCTTTTCCTTTTCTTAATCTATTAAATAAAATACGATAAGAATTTCGAGGTAGTTACAACGATGAAAAAAGAAAAAGCTTATTTAGAATGTCATGTTTTGATTAAACTATTTGTTTAAGTCAGTTTCATCACCTTGATAGCTTATTCCGAGAAGGAAACATTCTGATCTCTTATGTTAAGAAAAGCATCGTATCGAATTCATTAATGTCAAACAAAGGTTTCGCAGATTTTTTTTGTTCTTCTCTTATGTTGAATGAAAAAAAAATATTTAAACGTTTTGTATTGACATTTTCTTTTCTCATTTGATACTTATGATGTACCTTGAACATTCAGATGTTCATCGAGTATGAATGAACAAATATTTATATATTCTATTTGCATATTTGTAATAAAATCTAGTGAGGACAAAACTCTAAGGGATGAAATGAGACACGGAGAAAAAAAAGTGAGAAAAAAGTTTTATTTACGAACGTTGTAAATCGTTTGATTAAAAAAAAAACTTAACATATTGGGCTTTGAGAAGCAGCTGTTTCATCGTATTTCCTTCTTCTAGCGTTTCTTTTTCTTGTTTCATCTTTCATAGATCTTCCGTCTGTCGATCCTATTACCCTATTAATATATTTCCTTTCGCTCTCTTTCTCGATCCATTTACATTCCAAATGGTTAGATAACAGTACGAAACAAATCTTTGTACCTAGTTGAGTCTTAGTGGTCTTCCTGTTTTAAGTTTTCAGTAAAATTAAGTATATGAGAATGATTGCAAAGCAAACTGTTACCAATAAGCGCACTCTTCATTTTTTATAGATATGTCAAGGTCGTTGAATACATAAGTACAATATATAATAATAATAATAATAACAACATCAACACCTCGGCGAACTAGGCAACTGTCTTCTTGAGAGTTATCATCGTTAAGAAATCGTATCCTATCCTTGACATAGAAAAAAAGTAATATAACACACTATTTATTTATCATCAATAGGATCATTAGTCGTCTTTTTCTCTCGTTTTCTCTTTTTTGCATGGATATATCAAACATGTTGTTGTTTTTTTTTCGCTATGGTGTAAAAAACCTGCTCGTCTATACGAAGAAATTATTCTTTATTAAAAAGAATGAAAAATATGTTAGTTGATAGATAATAATCTGTATTTTCAGTATTAAAACATTTTTTTTCTCTCCTACATGTAACCACAAATCCTCATTTTTACATTCTCAGGAATAGGATAGCATTATTTTTCCACGTATGTTTTTCATATAAGCAAGTGTCTAACGTTTGTCTGAAGTAAGTAATAAAATAGTGTAATAATAATACTTCTATTTATTCTGTCATTATCAATAGCTGACAGTCGATACTAAAGATCGTTATGCTGGTGATAAAATCGCGAACATGCAGTCAGTATCTGTCAAAAGGATAATAACCTTTGACTACCAAATGCTCGTTGTGTTTTTTCTTGTAGTGATACCGAGCAAATCGATGCATGTACTTATTTATTCATCAATAGATTAATAGCGAGTGAATAGATTCAGCGAAACAACATTGATAAATTATATTTTCTTTTATTCGAAAGTTTCTTTCTTTTCAATCAATGAATAAAATCTATGATTGAATAGAATTAATGACGAAAAAGACCTTCCCCTACGTCAAAAGGTATATTTTCGAGAGATTTTTTTTTTCTTATTAAATAGGAAACAAAAGGCAAATATCAAACGACTGCATGAGATTGCTTTAGTCGAAAAGAAAGACGAAGCTTAATCGAGGTTTTCTGCGAGTGTATATATGCGGGGTAAAAGGACATATGAGAAAAAAATCAAATGTCAATTAGAAAGTCTTTTAAAGAAAAGAAAAACATCTTGACTATAGGTTAGAAAGTTTTGCTTTCATTCCTTCAAAATTCTTGGTAAGAACTTTTTTTTTTATATAAAAGTACACAATTTGCCTGTTATACCGCATATGGTCTCAGGGTCTAGAGCAGAGAGAGAGAGAAGAAAAAAGAAGAGAAGTAGGAGAATAACGAATACAATAAGTGGAATTTCCTGTTAGAGTATTAACAGTTGTTCGTTCTTTTAATGCATATATAGTAGCATCAACTGTAAGAGGACAGGAGAGAGAGAAAAAAGACGAAGAAGCATAAAAAAATAATGCATATCTCCAGTCTTTTATCATTCTAATAGCATGAATCCTTTTGGTAGACAAAAAAAAATGTCATTGAGAGTTTCAATTGTAGTTTTTCGACATATTGAGACGAATGATAGTTAAGTATGTTTATATCATTGCATTATCAAATCAATCAGAACAGATTCTATTTTCAAATAAGACTCTTGTTTCTTATTTATTTATTTTATCATCAGATTCTCGAAGATTATTTCAAGAACAAGTAACAACATCTAAATGCAATTTTATTGTTCAGAAATAAACAGCTTAGAATAAATTGCAGAGAAAAAAAGAAAAAGAAGAAGAAGACAACATATTTCTAGCACGACTCTTCTAGTATAACAAATACGATTTTTTTTCTCTGCCAGTTTCTTTTGCTTCTTTTTTTTTTGACGCCTCCGCTTCAGTTTTCTTTCTCCTTCGTCTACTTCTTCTTCTTCTTCTTCTTCTTCTTTTTTTTCACTTCTTCTCTCATTTGCACTTTCTATTGTATTTTTTTCGCAGTTATTCTATCTTTGATAGACAGTTGAAAAATGGACATGAATAGAGTTGCACCAAACAACAACAAAAAAAAAGAACAAGAGGTCGAATACTCTCAGATATTAATAACGGCATGTCGATTGCCAGTTTCTAGTGTGTCTTTTTTCTTCGCATGTAATCTATCTGCACCTTGAGAAAGAGAAAAAAAAGGCAGAACGGTTAGTAATTTGCTCTAGGTATTTCTTTTCTCCTTCTTTTTTTTGTCTCGATCTAATGCATCAAATAGATTGTAGATTGATTTGATTTCGTAAGATCTTATCGAAAACAAGTTTTCTACTTATGGACGAAAAACGTGAACAAACATTGGCAATGCTCAATGATGATAATCATCCTCCTCCTCCTCCTCGAACAAGAACCAATGATAATCGAGCACCAGTGACCAAGGTAGAAGAACAATAATAATTAGGAAAGAATATCGATCTGATTCGGTTTTGTGTTTAGTGTTGTTCGATGTTTCTTGGTTCACTTCAAAATAATCTTTTACTTACATTGACCATTGCCGGTGTATTCTTTGGATTTCTACTTGGTTTTCTTGTTCGCATATCAAACCCGTCCACCGAAACGATCATGATTCTTTCGTTTCCCGGTGACCTACTCATGCGTATGCTCAAAATGCTTATTCTCCCACTAATAACATCCAGTCTTATTACTGGTAAATTTCCTTCGTTTTCTCTTTTCAACAAAGAAAAACTATTTGACTTCATTGTGTTTAACAAAAAAAACCTATAGGTTTAGCTGTACTTGATCCGAAATCTAGCGGAAAATTAGGTTTATATGCACTAACGTATTACTTTTGTACAACTATACTTGCTGCTATACTTGGTATTATATTGGTTCAAACAATTCGACCAGGTGAAGGAGGAAATCGAGCACAATTACGTTCGCAATCATTTGGTGCTGATCCTGTAGCTGATCAAATGACAACACTTGACGCTGTCTTTGATTTACTTCGGTATTTACAAATAAAAAATTATTTCCTTTCTTTTTTGGAATATTTGGAATTTTCTCTTTCTTTTTCCTCGATTAGTAATATGTTTGCAGAAAATATAATTCAAGCAACACTTGAGCAAGTTAAAACAACTCGAGGTTTGTCGGAAAAGAAACGATTGAATTCAATTAGAAGCTCTCTTTTGTTTTTCTTCGCAGAATATTCATATGTTTATAATAATATAACAAATACGAATACAACAAAAGTTAAATTTAATACTCGTTTCGTTGCCGGTACAAATTATTTGGGTTTAATTACATTTTGTTGTGCATTTGGCATTACAATTGGTACGATGGGCAAACGTGGCGAACCAATGTTACATTTTTTTCTTATTCTAAATGAAATTGTCATGAAATTAATTAAACTTGTCATGTGGTACGTTAACAAGTGTAAAAATTTTTTAAAAAAATGATCTTATTCGTCCTCTCTGTCTCTTTCAGGTATTCACCATTGGGTATCATGTTTTTAGTTGCAGGCAAAATTCTTGAAATCGAAGATTTAATTCAATTAGCTCAAAGTTTAGGCATGTATGCCTTAACTGTCTTAACTGGTTTAGCTATACATGCATTAATAACTCTACCATTGATCTATTATGCTGTTACGCGTCGAAACCCATTTGCCTTTTACAATGGCATGTTGCAAGCATGGTTGACCGGTATTGGTACAGGTTCAAGGTAATGTCTGCTCGAGTTGAAGGAAAAAGACACGTAGAGGTTAAAAAAACGTGCTGTTAATCCTTTTCTTTTTAGTGCTGCATCATTGCCAGTAACATTTCGATGTTTGGAAGAAACATTAAAATTAGATCGACGTGTTACAAGATTCGTTTTACCCATTGGAGCAACTGTTAATATGGGTAGAAAAATAAATAGAATTTTAAAGAATGAATTGAGAGAGAAAAAAAACGTTTTGTAGATGGTACGGCTTTGTACGAAGCTGTAGCACCAGTTTTTCTTGCACAATTATTGGGAATGCAATTAGGCATTGGTCAATTGATCGTTGTCAGGTAGAGAAAAACTAAAATTCATTGTCAAGACAAGTTTACAGTACCTAAATCAAAATAGTTTGACAGCAACCGTGGCGTCAGTCGGTGCAGCATCGATACCATCGGCAGGTCTTGTTACTATGCTCTTAGTTATGTCCGCTGTGAATATACCAGCAAAAGAAATAACAATTATATTCGCAATTGATTGGGCTTTGTACGTAGTTTTGTCCTTTCGTTCGAAAGCAAAGTGTAATGAAAATGAATGATTTTGTTCTTTTTCTGTAGGGATCGAATTCGTACATCGGTTAATATCTTAGGTGATGGTATTGGCGCTGGTGTTGTCGATTATCTTTGTCGATCAGAATTAGGTTCAGATGATATTGAAGAAGGCAATACGACGCATGCACCTATCAAAGCTCGTACGGCATCAGAAATAAGTGCTGATCGTCGTTTACATAGTCATGATGATGTTCATGAAACGTCCAAACTTTAATATCGAACAAAATAAAAACAAATCACAAGAACTAAAGAATAAAAATTCAACATAAATAAACGAACAAACTGTTCTTTTTCTTTTCTGTCTGCTGTCTCAGGTAACATCAAATTACCTATGAAGAACTGTTATTTTGAAAGAAATCATGCGAAGACAAGAGAACAAATTATATAATTTTATTCTGTTCTTTTTCGTTTTATTTTTTGTTTTTGTTTCTTTTCTTATATTTTAGAATTTATCTTATCGATATTTGAACTAGCCTAGTTTTGTAAACAAACAAAGAACAGTGTGTTTGTATAGATTGATTATTATTTCTTTAGAACTGTTGTTGATGTCGTTTTAAGTTCTTTTTCTTTTCCTTCTTTTTGTCACTTTTTTTTCAAAAAAATTTTCTTTCTTTCTTTCGTTCTATTCATTGATGTGATTGTGTTATGTCGTGCTTATGAAACAAAAAAAAGAATTAATAAAAAAAAACGATTAAAATTTAATTGAAAGATAGACAGATTCAATCTCGTTTTGTTTTTTCTCGTAGTTAATTATGTCATGACAAGTGTGAAAAGAAAACGGAAGAAAATAATTTCCGTCTCCTACTTAAAAGTAAATCACGAGATTCATTAGTTTCAATTGAAACTAAATAGAAAACAAGGTCGAACTATTTTTTTCTTTCCTTTATAATTAATACGTTAACACCTCGGCACCAAAATTATCTTGCCAATCACGTTTAATATGTTTTTTTATTTTTGTTTTAAAAAGAAAAAGTATCGAAAAATCAAATTTCTTCGTCGTCGCTCAGTTCGATTATCTAAAAAAAAAGAAAAGAAATCAATGAATTCTTTCTTTGTCTTCGATAAGTTTGAATTACTTCATTGATATCAGTAGCTAATTGCATTGCTCGTAAGCCGGTTAAATCCTCCAAATAATTTAATTGATTAAATACTTTAAATAGAAACGCAAAATTCTCTTGTTGAAACGCTTGTCGAACGGTTGGCGAACAAGCAACACATTGATTGAATGCTTCACCGGTGGGTAACACAGTTGAATAACGACCGAGAAAACCACGGATTGTATGTGGTACAATACCGAGACATGACGATGCTTCAGGGTTTGAATCTTCAAGATCCGATCGAATCAATGCTGGACATTGAGAACTAAACGATAGTTTGAATATAAACAAGAGAAATAGTGTTTGTTCGTGTTTTTACCGAAGAGGATGCTGAAGTATTGAAATAAGTAATTCAACAGATAAGGCACTTGCCATCATGGATATTCCTGGCCGTGTAACAGTACATTGTTGATCGAGTGTACGATCAGTTGAACTCTATAAAAAAAAAGAAAAATGTGTCATTATTCAAGAATAAATTTGAAATTTACATCTCCCGGTGCGACAACGTCATTACAGAAATAGCAGCCGAGCTGATTTCCTGATAGCAGATTCTTATATATCGTTGACGTTTCCACAGACGTACTATTATCAGTTGGTACACCGTGACGAATGATAACATAGGAATCAAAACCAACAGCACAACAGATGACAATCTGATAAGAGAAAAATGGGTCATGCTTTATTGCTGTTCACTGTCAAAAAAAAATGCAAACACACTTTTTGTTCGACAGATGCAAGGACTGTTGGTAACCAACGTGATTCTCGTGAGTCAGTGAGAAGAAAAACGACATCATGCTGTCGAATTAAATCATGCAATAGATTGACATCTTCTTTGACTTTATCGGCAATGGATTCTATCGAGAAAAAAAATCATTGTGTCGAATAAAATAAAAAAGAATGTTCATCTTTACCAGCAACTGTGTGACCAGGCATTGGAATTGTCAAGTCATATCCAGTTGATTTCTGAATTAAGGAGAAAAGAAAAAAATGGGAGAATCGAAAGAATATTATCTTACAATTCCAGGATAGATTGTTTTCAAAGCATCAGCAGCTGCTTGTGCTTTCGGTCGGTTATCACATGAATCTTGGAATGTAAATAACGTCTGTCGAACAGGATTCGAATACGATATTCGACTGTTATCAACAAATGTTATATGTTTAACGCCCCAACCCTAAATATTTATTCAAAAATGAAATGAAAGAAATTTTCTTTTCTACCATCAGACATCGAGCAACATTACAACCGAGTGTACCGGCACCTAAGAGTAAACAACGCGTTTGTTCGATGGTCTCAAGATCGATTTCCGGTGCTAGACGCCATTTCATAAGTTTTAAATTGAGTCCAACAGCTGTTTCAGCTAGATGAACAGGATTCATCGATGAACTTAAATTGACTTGTCGAGGACCAGGACGTTGTCGTTCATTTTTCTCCCAACCGATTGCAGCTGGAATTGTATCATCAGTTGGACGAATTGATTCAGGTTTTAATTGCAAACACAACGAATGATTGACAGAACATTGTCCATCACGGAATCGTTCTCGCCAACAGAGAATATTCAATTGTTCAATTGATTGCCTAGAAAAAGAGAGATCATCGATTTTTTTTTGACAAGAGATTCAATAATAGTATTACTCACAAATGATAATAAAGTAAGGTAGATAGATTTCGAACGGGCCAACCGGGATTAGTGGAATCAGTACTTGGATCATTTACAACAAAAATATATTCAGACTAGACGAGAGAGAAAAACAAGTCAATCGAGAAAATAAATAATCGATTTTACAGCTAATTGAGGATTAGCATTGAGTTGTTCAACGGCTTGTTTTAACGAGAGACTCTCGAATTTTGAATTGCCCTGTCGATGAAGACAGCACGCGTGTAATTGATTTGTTTTTAGAATATTCGTTAGACTAGAAATCTAAATGAAACGAAACATTAGTTTCTTTTCATCTTCTTCTTTGTGTTTGTTCGTTGTCTACATCGTCTGTTGAAAATTGTTCATTGATTGTTTGAACAGGTTTTAGTAGATTGAATGTTGTCGGTACAAGAAATGCTGGGAATGCAAACCAATAGTAATAGATATATTTTTTTAAATCCTAAACAATAAAAACAAACGATTCGAATTCATACGAAAACAATTTCGATTACAGCAAAAATTAATAAATAAAATCGATTGAGTTTTTCCGGATTATTCAATGTATTTTCACTGATAAAATCTTTCCAAAGCTAATGTAAACAAAAAGAAATCAATCAATGAACAAATAGAAATAACTGATAGTCTTACAAGACTACTCTCATGTTTCAAAGCTTGTTCAATATCGAATATTTTAAATTCTTCGATTGTATTCACAAGTTTTAACGTTCCATTGACTCGATATTGTTGTTGTTGACTCGATAGATTATCTTGTCTAAAAAATGAATCGATCGATGACACTTTTTTAGATTTATCTTTATTTACTGATTAAAACATTGATGATCAAGATTAAACAATGCCGGCATATGATCATTTGCATCTACGCACATGTTTATATGTATTTTCTTCTTATTTCTCTCTCTTATTATCTATTTACCATTCGTATAGTATCCCGATATCGGTATATCTGATGAATCAAGTCGATAAACATCAAGTTTTCGACGTGTTAATTCATGCCAAAAGCCTGTATCGATTGCACTTGAATAAGGAACAAATTTCAATGTTGTCATTGATCTAGAAATTAATTTTCATTTCAATTTAAAATTACAATTACAATGAAAAATATTAATAAAAAAAAAACAAGCAAGCAAAAGCAACCGGTATGTATGTGTGTGCATGTGTGTTTATTCGTATGGCATTGGAATGTTTGTCATTAATTATTCAGTTTCAATAAATCACTTAATGTTTCGGACTCAACAGCCGATTGTACCTCATCAAAATCACAGCAATATTCATCATTAATAATGACTTGTGGTAGACGAAGTTTTTTGTTCATAGATGCTAATAATCGTTGTAAATTCTCTTTTTCATTACTATTATTTGGATCACTAATGTCAATTTCAGTATAGGAAATTTTGTTCGTATCGAGAATATGTTTCAATTTTCGTTGATTACCATTTGTTACTTGATTACCAGCAAGATGGGTGATGTAAACTTTAATAGACATTCTCTAGAAGCACGAAAATAAATGTGTAACAATACGTTTTTTTTGTATTCTGTTTAATTTTAAGATAACAAAAAAAAATGATAAATTTTCTCATTGGTTCAAACAAGTCAACCGATCAGATTTGACATGTTGCGATAGCGACATATATATTTTTTGTCGAAAAAAAAAAATCTTCAGTTTTTTTTCTCATTCAATAAGAAAAATAAATTTTTAACATAATGATTCAAATAAGTATCGAACAAAAAAAAAGTTTTTTTTTTTCGTCTTTGCTTTTGTTTTGTTTTCTATTTTCCATCAATGATGGAATTAACATTGTTGATTTGCACGAGAAAGGCGCATACATCATATTATTGACTAGCATATGACTCATAGTACATCGCAAATAAAAAAAATAACGAAAAACAAGGCAAGAATAAGATGCCCTCGTGCATATTTAACTTGTTTATGCCGATGTATTTAGTACTTAGATTATTTATCAAAAACGAAAAGGACAGTCGGTTTTCGTTTGTGTTCGTTGTTGATTTTTTTTTATTTTTTGGATTTAATAATTAGAACTTATAGGTCAAGTAACTTGTTTTTCTTCTTTGTATTCTAGATTTCATTCGATTTGAAAACGTGTGTTTCGCGTGTGTGTGTGCGTTCGTGTGAGTTCGTTTGCATTTCTAGTCATGCGTTTCTACTGTCATTGCCTTAATGTTAACATTGATGTATTGGAAACAAATGATGATCAAGAAACGCTCACACGTAAAAATACGACAAAAAACACACACAGAATTATTAATTCTATTTTTGTTTTTTTGTCTCGATTAGAATTTATACCCGCTGATTTAGTACAATTCGTGAATATCTCCCATGAATGGCTTCTTTGTGATGCTCCGAAAGATCAATCAGTTCAAATAATATGGCAAAGTCTCATACAAATACATCCAATACGTGAGATGAAATTATACCGGTGTTTGGGTTGTCATTTGTATACACACGTAGCCAATATTGGTTCGAGTCAAATGTTAGTTAACAAGGATCTTATTCCTGAAGATAAAGTTCAAGAAATATATCACGATCCGAATTATTCGAAAATAGCTAAGATTATCTTGCCAACAGTGTTGAACAGTGTGAATTCAGGTCGGTTTTCTGGTTTACAAGGTGAATTTATTCAAACCGAAGTCGATACAGCTCAACAACTCTACCGTGATTCTATTCAAGATTTAGAACAGGAAACTGAAGAAAGAATTCGGTATGAGTTCATATTTGTTTAGAAATTTTAGGTTTATTTTTCGAATTTTCGTCTTAAGAATTTTTCAACGTGAACAAGAACAGCTACTCGAAGCGAAAACAGAAACGTTAAAAAAAGAATTGGATATATTTCTGAAGTAAAAAAAAAACGATTTTGTGTTCTTGTTTTTTCTGATGAACATTTTCCATTAGTTTAATGCGTTCATCACGACAAACAACAAATGCAAAAACATCTCCAACTTTACAAAGCTCAAGTTCATATATCAATGAAAATAGTACAGAATCAGGTTTTGGTTCGGATATATTCGATGTTAATTCAAATGATTTCATTCGGCAATCGTCCAATTTCGAACGGGTATAGAGAACTTGTCGAGATTGTTATTTTTTATTCTTTATCTTTCTTCGTCATAGACATTTTCGGATCGAACAGCTAACTTAGATGACGAAGCGAACGACGATCCGATGCTTGATAATCGAAGTAAACTAATTGACCGATGTTTTTGCTTGGTCTATTTTGAAATCAATCTTTTAGATTGGTATAATGAAAATACAAATCCATCGAATTTTGCAACATCATTACCGAAAACAATTTCGTTTCGTCCGACAAAGGCCTTTGATGTTCCTCAACAATTAGTAAGATTGAATGATTGTTTCGAATGGGGTTTTTCGATTTTCGATATTCAGATTGACGATGATATCGATGATCTTGAACGTATTGGCAAATCATTTCGTGATTTAAGTCGTTCAATGTGCACTGATGGAACCGAGTTATTTGGTGATCTTCCATCGCCACGACTTAACTATCGACATACATAAAAAACAACAACAACAACATCTCATTGATATCTTCAAAGACATTTATAAATAAATGTAGATTATTAAATATGTGTATGTGTGCATACTTCGTGTAGTTCTCGTTCACACATACTCCACTACATAATTTCTGTTTGTTCTTTTTTTTTCTTTCTTTCTTCGTTTGTTTTTTATTCTTATTATTGTTTAATATGTATGAGAAACTAACACATAATTCATCGTTGAAAGTATCTGTGCCTTGTTAACACGAATTTTTGCGTGTTTCATCATGCAAAAATGTTCTTCTTTTTGTTTATTTTTTTTTCTTTCAAATCGAGGTGTATGACGAGACAACATCGAGGAAGAAACAATTAACACAAGAAAAAAGAACAACATTCAAATATTCTTGCCATTTCTACTTTTCTTTTTCTTTCTTTCTATGTGTGTGTGTGTGTCTATGTTTGATCTCTAGCTTTTGAATGACGTTCTTGTTTTTCTTCCGCTTGTCTTCCTTGATATTATCTTCGAGTTTCTCTCTTGTCTGCGTCTGTTTTTCTTTCGTGGTAGGTCAATCAAAAAAACAAAAAAAAAGGAAAAAAACAACTAAGGACACCAAATGGAAACAGCTTGAAAAAGAAATTTTGTGTCTGATAGTTTCATGTATTCTCGCCGCTTCATGTTCGTTTCTTCTTTTGGTTTCCGTTAGTAAATTGAGTATATAAAAAACAAACAAACGTACTTGTCGTTATTAGATTATTTCTCTTTATATCTATGAGCAATTAATAAAAGAACAACAGCAAACAAGACAAACTGATGTCTTTTTTTCCATATTCTTGGTTTTGAAGGCCATGGGCACTCGTAATTAACTAATATAGCGCGAATTTATTCGACTAGACAAAAAATGTCGTTTGCACATTCATTTCGTGTTGAAACAGCCACTCAACTTGTCAATATCATGGCTGACCAAGGTAGATCCGAGACATTGATAATAAACTAATGAAAAAAAACAAACTAGGCGTTTATTTACCGATGGATATCGGACTTGGCCAAATGACTAACATACGTTTTGTTTTTCTCATACATCGTTTACGTCAATTACCGTTCGATATTATCAAAATTGACGATTGTTGGTTTATAGATAAAATAGTACATTCGAGTTTAAACCCTTATTTCAAACAAGGCGATCGCCTTCTTGTAAGCATACGCTTATTTTCGTCCTTTTCTTCCGTTTTTTTTATGAATGAAAATTATTAGATTATAAATAGAACGATGGTATCTGATGATTTGCATGAAGATGATATTTTTAGACTTCTGCTTTATTCATCAATGCCATTTGCTATTTGGGTCACTTGGGACGCAGGTAACAGCTTGCCAGACCCATTTGCTAGCAATATAACTTGATAATTGAGAAAAGATACGTTCTTAAAATACCAACAAAAGTTTAACACAAGTGTTACTGATGATGCATATGTTTCGGCTAAAGCATATTTATTAAAAACAAATAGTTATGACGAAATAAGTTTGTATGATCAATTAGCATTGATTGTTTCACATGCAATCGAAAATCCACAGGAGAATATTAGTGAGAAGAATAATGGTAGTTCGTGAATGCACTTGAAACAAAAATGATTGATTTAGATAAACTAATAAAAAATTTCTATGAAAATAATCAATATCTGATTTTAAAATCAAATCTTCGTTCTGTAAAAGAAAAAGAACGTTTAGACATGATGAAAATTCACGCACGATTACTTCAAGTTCGAATTTGAAATCTTGAGATTATTTGATGATTGATTTGATTTTAGAAGAGAAAAGAAGATGATAATCTATTGAAATCGATGCCATCACTCATGGAAATATCGAATTATTGTTCGAATGCCGGCTATGGAATTCATTCGAATGAAATGTTTTTGTATGTAAACAAAAAAAACGTATTTTTCTCTAAAACTGATCTCGATAAAATTATTTCGAAAGAGTTTGGTCAGCAATGAAACAGTTAAATAATCGAATCGATTGTTTCGAAATGAAATTCTGGGGAAAGATTTTTGGTTTATATTGTGATTATTATATTGTTCAAGTAAATAGATTTTCTTTTGAACAACAACAACAGCGAAAACAAAAATAGATTCAACATGAAAATAAAATTCCTGACGATGAAATTATCGATATTCTTGATTTGTTCAGCGATCAAAAAAAAGAAATTAAACATTCCGATCAACAAGAACCAGTAAATTGAACTTTTTTAAGAATTTAATCGCATAAAGTTGGTCTATTTTCAAGTTTCTCAATGAAATTCCCAGTGAACCGCACGGTACCGGTACAAATCAATATACTTATTTCGTAACCAATTCGCCTGGCTTGCCTTGGGTAAAATTACCCGATCTGAAACCCAGTGTACTTATTCAGGCACGAAAAATTCGATATTTATTTACTGGTTGTCTGTCGAGTGAAATGAATCAGTTCTCTCCGAATTACGGCTTAGAAAAGGATTATTTACGTGCTCAAATTGCTCGTATAACAGCAACAACACATATCTCACCAGCAGGATTTTATATTTTAAATGAAAATATCAACGATGAAGAAGAAATTAGTATTCAGATCGAAGAAAATAAATTAGATGTTGGCATTAAACGTAATCCAGAATTTAATAACGACTCAACTAATCCGATTACTGCTGAATCATTATCAAATACGGATTTACAAGAATGGGTTCATTCGGAACGAGAAATTTTACCACAAGGTCGTACGAAATTTTGGCGTTCACCGTCGCCTACCAATACTAATTTGAGTACTGAAGCTGATGAAGATGAAGACGATGATCATCATCATTTTCAAATGCCTGCACCACTTTTACAACCGATTGGAGATGATAAACTTCTGCATACAAAACAAAATTCTTGGTCAATTGGCTTGACAATGTCTATTATGCGAGAATATAGTGTTTGCTATGTACGATCAAATCTTTGGCCAGGTGCATTTACTCTTGGCGATGCAAAGTGCGTAGACGATATGTAAAATTTAGTTTTTTCTTCATTTAATGATTTTGTTTTTCGTATATAGAAATTTTTATAATTTTTATATCGGTTGGGGACAAAAATATGAGCAATATGAACCAAATCTTCCATCGCCGCCAGAGAGAGAATATTCGAGCAATTTTCTCGAAGCAATCGATCCTTCTGTTGAACTCGAACAAGCAGCACATCAAACAGTAACAAGTGATGAAGAAACATTCGAAGATTTATCTTTCGAAGATGATGAAACTCATTGACATGATGATTATGTCTTTTAGGCTTTTTTGTTTAATACATGATTATAAAAGAAATAGAGAGAGACAGAGAAAAATACAATATATTGCCGCGATCCATATACTGTTGTTATCCGTATAGAACCAGAGAAAACTCACATACACAAAGGAAAAGAACACATGCGGCTTTGTCACCGGTTAGAAAAGAAAAAAGAGAAAGGAAAGAAAATGCAATTACTCTTAACAGGTCTAATTTTTCGTTTTACAATCACGGATTAAAGATCTACCTATGATGATAAATAAAACAGGAGATTATAGAAGGGTTTTACTTTAAAAAAAGAAGAACAAAGAAACGTTTAACTAATATATAAAGTTGTCATCATTTCAGATTGCGTGTGTATATATATATGTATATGTATATTTAAAATTGAAATTGACCTTGTGCAGCTTGTTGATTACCATTGGCAACATTTGTATTAGCTTGTCCATTGAGTTGATTATTCGATGTACCGAATTCGAATGGTGCTGATTCACCTTGTTGTGGAAGATTTTCGTCTTCATCAACGCCAAAATAAGTCTCGATAATATGAAAAGCTTTTTGATAGATTTCAATATTTTCATGACTTTGTAAATATTCAATTTTATCTAAACCAAAACATTCTTCGATCATAATGGCATATGGATTCGGTCCGTTGGTTCGTTTAGCTTCGGCAGCACCTAATTTAAGGATATTTTCTAAACCATTAAATGCTACTTGAATGATCTTCGTATCTGTAACACTTAATAATTCGCACAATGGTGGAATTGCACCTTGATCAATGACATATCTTTATGAGAAAGAGAAAATTAAACGAATGAAAAAATACACACACGAATAGTACTTGATTTGTTGAGGTGTACCACCGGATGTGGCATTGGTAACGGCCCATGCGGCTTCTTTTCGAGTTTTATGATCACCATGTTTGAGAATGTTGATCAATGATGGAAAGATATTAGCATCGATAACAGCCTGACAAAGAAAAACGAGATAAATATCTATTGATTTCGATGAATGAATTACTTGAATTTGTGTTTGAATACCAGCGGTGATATTCGATAAAGTCCAACAAGCTTCTTTTTTAATTGATTCTTTTGGACTTTGAAGTAAAGTTAATAGATGTGCAAGTACACCAGCATCAAGAACGAGCTAGACAAATATCCATTGATATTTCGAACGAAAAAAAACAAAAAATCTTCATACTTGTGTTTGTTGATCATCACCAGTAACAATATTACCGACGGCACGTAATGCTGATGATTGAACATTTAGAACCGGATGTCTAAAGAAAACGAAATCAAGGTTACAAAATAAACAACGACCAAATGTTTCCTACGCTAATAATTCGACAAGTCGTGTCGTAACACCAGCTTGAATAACAGCTTGAATTTTTTCGTTAGGTCCATCGGATAGATACGAAATAGCCCAACATGTATCAGCTAATACATCCGAATCGAGATTGTAGAGTAAACGACTGAGTACAGGTAATGCTGGTGCAACCTGCAAATTTCAATGAGTTTTTCTTTTATTTTCAATTTTATTTCAATATTACTTTAATAAAATCGACGGCAGGATTTTTACCCCGACATAAATTCGACAAGCACCAAACAGCATTTCGTACCATTGTTAAACGTGTATTACGAGAAAAGATACTAAAATAAAAAGAACGTAAATAATATTTCACCTCGAGAGAGAGAGAGAGAGAATTCTGTCTTTTTCTCTCTCGTTTTTCTCTTTTTCTTTCCGTACTTTAATAATGGTTGAAGAACGCCAGTATCGAGTACATAGTCACGACATTCTGGACTATCTCCTGCAATATTTCCTAATGCCCAAACAGCCTGAAAAGAGGAAAAAAACTATTCTATTTGGATTATATATCCGAACGAATTCACTTGTTCTTGAACATCTTCGTTAGCACTGCTTAATAGTGAAACGAAAACTGGTACAGCGCCGGCATCGATCACGTATTTTGTTTGACTCGAACTTCCCGATGCAATATTTGTCAATGCCCAAGCAGCTTCAAACTAATATAAAATTCGTACAAACTGATTTCAGAGAAATGTATGTAACTCACTTGAATTTGAAAATGTTGAAATTTCAATAATTCAACAAAACGTGGAACGATGCCAGCTGTTATAACTTCATCAATCGGTGGATTAGGTTCTACATGTCAATTAAAATTGAAAATAATAAAAAAAAAACAATCGAATGAACAAACCTTTTGAAAGTAATTTTCGAAATCGAATCGTTGCATCGAGCATCTGTTGAGGATCATCACCGAACAATGCAGCAACCATTTGACTGGAAATAACCTAGTACGCATGAATAGATAATTATCGGATATATTCCGTCAATAGGAAAAACCCAACGATGTGAAAGAGAATATTTACGGTGTTTTCTCAAAAACCTGACATCCCGATACAATAGTATCTCTCATTCTTGTAGGAAAACAAACGTGACGATTGCTTTGAAAGAGAGAAAACAAAAACTCCTGACAAAAAAAGACGTGTCACTTCCACCTTGTTTTTCTATTTTAGACAAATAGTGTAGGCTTACTGGTTCTGACGAGCCACTTGATTGTGTTCCGCTACCAGATACACCGAATGTTGGCGATGTTTCAGGTTCATTCGTACTTGCTAGATTACGTCGTTTGAAGAGCTAGAAAAATTTTTGGAATAAATTCTTCTTTTTTTTGTTTTTGAAGTAAAATTTTCGAACCTGTTCTTCTCGTTTTTGTTTACGTAATGTGACGTTTAAATCTTCTCGTCGTTTACGTAATTCTTCACTATCCAAACCTCGATGTTTGTAGATTTTTTGACGTGAATCGTTTGACATCTTTGTTTTAA
>Ga0209935_1001083_pt1 | contig 49302 bp, 32 predicted proteins | sample ThiBio_1000_plan_2_FD_183958 | JGI IMG/M metagenome (GOLD analysis project Ga0209935, IMG submission 183958) | Wastewater bioreactor microbial communities from Cape Town, South Africa - Thiocy_cont_1000_plan (SPAdes) | ecosystem: Engineered > Bioreactor > Thiocyanate-remediating >... | reverse complement strand
CATCGACCGCCACCTCATTTCGATAGGGCATACTATCCTTACCCAAGAAATCGAAGCAAATTGTTGCTGGCTCCTTTAGTTGAATGTGCTATTATCATTGCCAAATCGACAGTGGTTGAGTAATCACCTTGTCGGTCAATTGGTTGATTGATTGATCGGTTGGATGACGTACCTCAATACGAAGCGAACAGCAACCGACAGTGTCGGCTTCGTCGCTGCCTTTCTCGTTACCGACTCGAAGTGCCAGCGTATCAATGACATACATGGCTGTCGCTCGTTGAAAAACGTCAGCCTTGGAACTCTTGAGCTCCTTTCGATACGTCGAACGAATGGTCTCAATGTGTTTCTAGAGTTGACGTTGCCTCCCGTCAGTGCCGATCAATGTAGGTGTAGGTGCGAAGCAGAGTGTTTCTAGGTACCTTGAGGTTACGAGCGACTTCGAACTTTTTGAGGTCGCTTTGACCACGTAATTTCGAGTTGGCCGAAAAGTACACGTATTTAATGGCGCCATTAATGTTCTCTTGCCAAAATGCAAGCCAACCAACCTAATACACAAGTACATGGATTTCCGCGATATAAGTTAGTCCATGCATATATGTTGGTCTTGAAGGAAATTTGGAGTGGAATACATACGTAGGGGTTGTGAACAACGGCCTTCCAGTTGTGACCTTCGATCGGACACGGGGGTGGCTCAGAATCTTCACTGATATTGATGGTGACGTCCTCAGGCATAACTCGTGCCTAATTATGTTCATATATCAATCAATCGGCAGTGTTATCATGGTGTTGTGAATGAACGAGTGGAGACAAAGAGAGATACCTTTAGCTTGCCAGCTTTCGGATGCTTTCCACGACCCAAGAACAGGCCGGGAGGTTCGATACGAAAGTTGCCAATCTGCTCACGATGACCATCGAGCATCGCATAGCCATACTTTTCTTGAATGGCCAACTTTTCTTCGCGCTCTTGTGCCTTCTGTTCCTTGGTTCGTTGGTTACGTTGCTCGCGTTCGTTCATCAAATACTCGTGGATCGCAGTAAAATCACACTTTGAGAACTCGCGAATCGGATGCGGTGGCTAGATCACGAATCAATGATCAGCGAAAAAGTACCAACACGACGAGGACGACGAAGAGGTGGTGGTGGAGGAGGAGGATTTGACGTAGACGTACATCACCCTTCTTCTTGTTCTTGTTCAGGATTTTGAGAAAGTCAGCAAAAAAGTTGCGATTAAAAATCTATATTCACCAAGACGACAATCGAGAGATAGAGAGAGAGAGAGAGAGAGTCAATTTGGTGATCGATCAATCATAGTACAATCGAGAGGAGAGTACGAACCTCATTCTTGGCATGATCGGTCTTGAGATAGTTTGCGTAAAAGGTTGCAACTTCCTCTTGCTCAGGCGTGAGATCGATCGGTTGGTGATCGTACAGGAGCTTGATGCCATGCGGCGTGTACAACGGAGGGAACACGGGTCCGTTGTGAGATAGCGTCACCCACTTGGGCTCATCCTTGCCAGGAACACCTTCCTTCTCCCACCACTTCTCCTCAGGTAATTCACCCTGTTTCATTCATTCATTCATTCATCAGTTAGTCAGCCAGGCTGTCAGGCAGTCAATAGTAACTAGTGATTAGGAGAGAGAATGGCTGAATGATACCTGAAGCTTTTCAAGGCGCTTGCGCTCACGACGATTCATGCCATCCTCAGCATCGGCATTGTCTTCCTCCTTCTTGGCTCGCTTTCGAGGTGAAGTAGGTGTCTAGTTACAATATCGTTGGTTAGTCAATGAACAAGATGCGTGCAAGCGCGCGCGCGCGCGCGTGTGTGTGGATAGCTGCAGTCGAACCTTCTTTGATTTGTCATCCTCAGACTTGGTAGCTTTGGAGGAGCTCTTGGATTTCGTGGCTTTCTTGTCCTTCTTGGCACGCTTGGGCGACGGCGATTGGTCGTCAGCCTCGCGCTTTCGCTTCTTGGATGTGGATGTGGAGCTGGAGCTGGAGCTGGAGCTGGAGCTCTTGCTCTTGGCCGGCGAGGTCGAAGTGCTCGAGCTGGCGCCGTAGTCGTCATCGTCGCTCTCGTCATCATCGTCGCTCTCGTCGTCGTCGTCGTCCTCTTCGTCGTCCCAGCCTGTGCCAAGACCATAGGGATCATCGTCGTCGTCGTCGTCGTCCTCGTCGTCGTCGTCGTCCTTCTTGGACTTCTTGGCAGGCTTCTTGGCAGGCTTGGAGGCGGCCTTCTTGGCAGGGGCGGAAGCGGCCTTCTTGCCGTTGGAGCCCTTCTCCTTCTCCTTCTTGACCTTGGCATCAGCCACTACGGCCTTCGAGATGGTGGCGGCAACCTTGGTCTTCTTGCTGGACGAGCTGGCCTTCTCCTTCTTGACGACTGGCGCCGCTGCTGGCTCATCGAGCACCATGGCATCAGGGGCAGCAGGCGAGGTAGCCGTTGGGGCCGAGGTGGACGAGGAAGAAGAGGAGGCGCCGCTGCTGCTGCTTGTGGCGCCGTCGCCGCCTGAGCCGCGCACCGCCGCCGAGGCCTCGCCACCGCCAGCACCCTGCGCCGCTGCTTCGGCCTCTCCGCTCGCCGTGCTCTCGTCACCCGTGCTGGCCAAGTCGCCGCCGGTGCCTTCGTTGTTGCTCGTCACCGTCGTGGTCGTGGTAGTGGTGGCAGCGCCGTCGTCGCCGCTGTCCTCGTCGTCCGATGTGATGATTCGTCGCTTGCGAGCCATCGCGCAACACCTACAGCCGAGCAGCAGCGGCGCAAACGCGCATACACAGGAGGCGCATCAGAACACGACCACGACGGCGCAGAGGTGCATCATGGCCACCAACCAATCGCGTACCTCGGTGTCTGTTTGCGTTGCGCGCACTCGCTCAGCAGCCGGTCGTGGGGATTGCGGTCGTTTGGGTGGGAGGTCTAACTGCCGCGCGCTCTCGCCTCGAACGCAAAGTCCACCAGAGCGCTCGGATGCTGCTGTGGCTGCTGAGGAGGAGGACGTGGGCGTGAGCGGACGAGAGGAAAATGGTAAAGTCCGACGAGGACTTTGCGGTTTTGGGGTGGGCCGCAGGGCCGATCATCCAATACAGAGCTTAGTGTTATTCTTCTAAGCCTTTTATTGTTCTATGATTACGACTGCTGTGTCGGCCTACGCTCGCCGTTCAGGTGGCGCAGAGCTGGTCGCGGTGTTGATCAAGCATCCCTCGCTGGCAAGTTATCAAAGACAACGTGGTTGGGCAAGCGCCAGTCTGCGCAGTTCGCCACAAGCCACGGATACTTCATTCTTGCAGGATTGAGCTGAGGCAAGCAAGCAGCTCTGCGAGGGTCGGGCGGGAGTTAGGATTGTAGGCCACCGCACTCCTAAGCATTTGACCCAACGCGACAGGAATACCCTCAAGGGTAATCGTTGGCAGCTCCGAGTCGCCGTAGGCCCGCGTTGACCTCAAAATGTGAGGATAATCAGGAATTGGGTGGCGACCAACGATGATCTCAAACGCCAACACTCCCAGCTCGAACACGGCTTGTTTGGCATAGTTGAACACGACTCGCCCCTCGGCGACTTGGTGCGCGGCATTGTAGAGCTGTAAGTGAAGCTCGGGAGCAGTGTGGGGCAAGTTTCCCCATCCATCCACACGAAAATAAGGAGGGATACTTGGTACGGACAAACAAAGATTCTCGTCCAACTGTACGGCGGTTCCAAAGTCCGATAGTACACATCGCTTGATATTGGTGGTATCATTTGGGTCCAGCTCAACGAGAATATTGTCGAGCTTGATGTCACGATGTACCACGCGCTGAGTCTCGAGATGCAACAGTGCTGATCCCACGTGTACGAGCATTCTTGTCACCATAGATGCGGGCACGTGAACTGGGGGAGGGAAGGTAAAATCAAGAAACTGCTTGAGGTTCCTGTCAAAGTACTCAAGCAGTACATATTGCGTCCTTCGATTTCGGGTTGTACCATCTCGCGCATTCTCGACCGCATACTGCTGCAACGCTACTGGAAGATGCGACCGAATTTCTTCAGTGATTTCGTCGATAAACTCGCAAAAGAGCCGAACGATATTGTCGTGAGACGGAACGAGTGCAAGCTCGTTGAATTCCCCCATGTACTCCACGCGTGGTGTGCTGGTTCCAAAGTTGGTGCAGACCTTGAGCGCGTACGATTTGTCTGGCCAAGGGAAGCGGCTGGCTATACACTTGACCTCCATGACTGTGCCATAGGCACCTGTCCCAAGAGTACGAACAACACGCAGTCTACTCACTTGTCGGCAGTGTGTCGACAAGAAACGGTGTTCGTGGTGTTCGTCGCGAAGGCGAACGACCTCGCGCGCATGACGCTCTCGCATTTCACGAACAGTCGCCTCATGAAGGCTTGTGATACATTGAATCTCACCAATTCGGCTTGTTCGTTCTTGTTCGAGAGCTTCTCGAAGGCGTTCCATTTCGGAGTGCATAGCGCCTTGCTCAGGTACTCCAGTATCTCGTTCACGTTCGAGGTTAGCAGCTCCGCCTACCTCGGTGGTGGTTCGAGAATCAAGGCCGCCATCTTGATTCGGCGGAGGGCTTGCAGTTGAGGGAGCGGTTACAGTAGGCCTGTTCTCAGCTGTAACTCCATCGTGTGGCTCTTTCTCCTGGCTCCGATGTTCGAGACCGCTATTGGCTTGGTCATGCCTCATGGGCTGCGATGTTGGTTCTGGTGAGGCACAAGGATGTAAGATTGCATAAAATGATCTCTGGGAGCTAATTTTCGCATGCATTAGGTGTACGTACCCGCGATTGTAAGAGTAAACTGGATGCCTGCTCGTACGGGAATGTCGAAAAGCCGCTTTCGGTCGTATAATTCGATACCGTTGTAAGAAAGAAGCTGATGCTCGATTGGAATACCTCGTTTTTTGAGCATATCTTTGAGGTCTCGTACAGATTGGCGAGGAGAGATTGTAATGTGGTGTACTTGCTCGCCAGAGAGGACGACTATATCGATTTCGGCCAACGAAGGTGGGTCTGGAAGTGACCGTGATAAGTAGCAACACCAGCGCCAAATTCAACGGGATAGTACGTACCGTGATTCTCGATCAATTGTCGAATATCAGGGTCGCAGCCAGCCGGCTGTTGTACACGATATGATAGGCACTCAGTTGAAGAATCGCTCACTCAGAATCACCCTCCAAACAATCAACGTACCAATGGTAGCGCTCTTGAGCAACCAAAGTTGATCAGCAGGAAGCATGTCTCGTCAGCTGCGCTGAGGGCTGCCACATGGAGCGGCGAGTATCCTCCGTGAGTTAGAGCGTTGGCATCGGCATCATACTCAAGTAGAGCCCGCGCAATCTCTACTCCATCACGTCTCTCGGCAGCGAGAATCAAAGGGAGCAAAGGTGGGTCGGCAGGAGACGCTTGCAGCGGCTGATTGGGTGAGGCTCGGAGCTCAAGGAGCATTCGAACACACTCAAGTCGGTTACTCTTGATCGCACAGCCAAGGGCATGGTCTCCATCGAGATTGATGGCGGAGAGGTTGGCTCCGCACTCTACCAAAGCGCGTATCACGGCCGGCTTGCCTTCGCCCGCGGCCATGTGCAGCGGAGCGGTACCATTTCGGTTGTGGTGGTTTGGATCAGCGCGAGCACCAACAAGGCACCGCACCGTACGATCGCTATAGCTCCTAGCGGCGTACGCCAATGTACTATTCCCTGAGCTATCGAGCGCCGAGAGGTCTGCCTTGCTTCGAGCCAGCAGCCCAACGCACGATAGTTGGCCAGCGCCGGCCGCGAGATGGATAGGCGTGCTGCCTGCGCTGTTTCGCGCGTTTGGGTCCGCTCGCTGCTCCAATAGATATCTTGCAGCATCCACTCGACCGCTTTGTACCGCAAGATGAAGGCCCGAATCGTGGTTATGGTTCAAAGCCGAGACGGCAGTCGGTGCGTGGGTCAACAACGCACGCAAGATCTGCACATGCCCTCCTTTGCTTGCGGCAAGCACGGCTGCTAACACAGCCCGCGAGTCCTCAGGGAGAGCCTGCTGAAGTCTATTGGTAACCTCTGGCAGGTTAGCCTCCAGTGCCGCAAGCACCAAGGGATGTCTTGCCATTGACTCTCTCTGGGGGAGCGGCAGTGATTGTGTGGGAGATAGAGCAAAGATCAATCGCGGTCCAACAAGGACGCGTTGCGCCAATCCCCACCACACACGCACACAAAGCACACTAAGCCCACACAGTGACCCTCCACGCCAGCAATCCCCACTCAAGACCATGTCTTAACACCGCACATGTTCTATTTGACGAAATATCTTGAGTTGCGGCACGCCATCGTGCACCACTGCCAGCAACCGATCGTAGCAAGCGAGCGCGCGCGGGCTCTGGAGCTCCCCAAACCCGATCTCCCCAAGAGGCTCGAGGTTCGACGATAACACTTGTATGCGATTGTTACCAGAGTCACATACAAATAGCTGGCATGAGAAAGGATCATATGCGATACCCTTTGGTGCAAGCAGTGCCCCCATGGGCGCATCGCGCTCGGGATAAGTTGCGACGGATTCATACGATTCGAGCGACACCCGCAAGATGCGGTGGTTGGCGGTGTCCGCAATGTACATTGCGTCTTGAGACATGGCAACACTCTCGGGGCAACACAATGGGCGTGGCTCAAGTCCAACGATAGGCCCAACCTCTCGAACATACGCGACGTCGGGTGCCAGAACTGCTACGTTTCGTTCTTCTCCTTGGTCGAGCAACTCGTGCTGCAAGAACGGATCTGGCATATCCTCTGAGATTACTTGGTCGTTCTCGTTGTCGAAGTCCCAAGCCGCAAGCGAGAATAGATCGGGTGCCGATGGCAGGGAGCAAGTATTCGGTGCTATCGTAAGGTCTCGAAAGAGTACCACTCGATGGTTGTACACGTCGCACACCGCAATCAACCCAAGTTCGCCACAGGCGACGGCGGTGGGAAGGCAAAAGCGACATCGGCTCGAGCCAAGCACGCCAATTGATCGTGAGGAGAAGCCATCCTCGCGCGCCACTATGAGAGCTCGATGGTTTCGTCGGTCAACGACTGCGATAGTGCGAGAGCACAGCGGTGCTGCACTTGCGATTAGGGCCCCTTCGAACGATCGCCATACACGTTGGCCGCCCGTTGTCGTGTCGAGCTCTTCAACCGTATCGCCAAGGCAAACCAACAATCGTCCATCGCCAATCGAGCACAATCCTTGAGGAGCAGTGGCGAACGAGTGCGTCTGGATGGCCGAGCGTGGTAGGTGAGCTTGGCGTACGAGCGGGTCAACAGCAACGATAAGGAGCGCAAGGCTCGCCGCAGCACACGCGACCACCAACAAGGCAGAGAGCCAAGCCGCTAGCATTGCGAGAACAGGAGGGTAGCAAGGGCTCGCGGGTGCGTTCCCAGCAGCTTGGGTGCGCTTGCCTCGCACGGTGCGCTCGATGATCCACAAGGCCGTCGATTGTCGGACACTACACGCCCACTTCGCAAGCGATGCGCCTTCGTTGTTTGTTCGTTCCTCGCCTCGTTCGCACCTCCAAAAACCCTCTCTGCTACCTTTTGTTGGACCGTTTCAATGGCCGCGCCGGCTGCCAGAGGCCGTGCGCCGGTCGTGAACCCGCAGCCCCTCGCCTCCTTTGTGCCGTTCGTCGTTCAGCACGCACGAAGGGAGGCAGATGCTGCTTTTGCGCCAACGTTTAACCCAAGGCAGAGCAAGCTTGACTTGGGCCGCCTTTCGTTGCTTCACGCAGCAATCGAGGCTGAGCTCGCGGTTCGTTCGCCAAGCTTCGCAAGCCTCGGAGCTATCGCCAGCGTCGCTGTTCCTCTGCTCGCCCTTGCCGCGAAGCTCGGGCACATCGCTGGCGCAAAGTACGTTTGAATTCTGTTAGTTCTTGGGCGTACCCAGTTCTTACCTCTTCTGCTGTACTCAGGTGTGAAGTGGCGTTGAGCCTGCTCTATGACTTTTCTCGCATCGTCTCTCGCTCTCGTGGTCGCGAGACTCTCGAAGTCGCAGGAACGGACCAGCCTCTGTGGTTCGTGCGATATTGGCTCTCCGGTACCCCGCTTGCGGTTCCTGCGGACTTTGCCACTACAAATGATCATGTTGGACTACTTCTTCAGTGGGAACAAGCAGTTCCAGACGTGGTCCGGTCTGTCATGGACTCAGTCAATCAACGACTCAATCTACTTCGAGAGATTGTGGAGGAGATACGTATCCATCGACAACATTCAGACAGATGGTTTTTGTTGTTGCGCGACGTGGCTCTCGTTCCAGGCTTTAGTGCCTCGGTGGATCTGGGGATTGCCATCGAGAAGCCTCGATTCGTTGTGAAGTTATGCCGAGAGCCTGTCCAACCGTGCTTACAGCATCCTACGCGAACGACCAGCGTTGAATGGAGCGATCATGTAATGGAAGACTACGGTCGCTTCCCCGTGCCAATTGCTCCTCGCGAAATGGAGCTCCATGCTGCTTTTTCTCTCCTCCGTTCTGCAATCACTCAGGCAAACATGGCAGAACGAAAGAACAAGTTGCTGGCCCGATACTCCCTGGGCTTGGTCGGCTGCGCCGAGGTGTTGCCTCAGCCTCCCGATAGAGGCCTGTGCTTCGAGTTTGTTGATCGAGTACTGCGATTTGCTCGCGAGTACAGCGTATTGGAGCACCTAGCGCAAACAACGCTCACAGTCCTTCCCTCAAGACCACAGTTGGCTTTTGAGATCATCAAAGTGATCATCCAGCACTCGAACCGATGCGACGATGCTCTCCTCCACCTGTTGCAGCTCGCATTTTGTGCTGCAGACATTCCAGTGCAACTGAAGCTTCTCGAGTGGCTTCAACAGCACTTCACGGCCACGTCACATCAACCAGCTCTTGAGTGCTTACTTGCTTTGCACCAAGCAGCTGAAGTGCACGTGCAAGTCCAGTTCCGAGACAAGATCGAACCTGGTTTCATCGCTCGATCAGTTGCTCACTTCGGCAGCGTGGAACTGCTGCGATCTGCTTTGCAGTCTTCCAATGTGCACCACCAGTGGCTCGGATTATTGGCTCGCGCTCTTGCCACAAAATACCACTTCCATGTTTTCCTCGATCTCCTGCCATTCTCAAATCTCCAGACGACCCTGGAGCTCTCGGTAGATACTGCTGCCTTCGAGCCTCTGTTGAATTGTTGTGCTGATGCTCCAACTGTGCTTTCCAGATGGCGCCAATTGTGCTCAAAAGCCCAGCCTCTCTTTTTTCTGTTCGTTCATTTACTATCGCGAAGCGCTACGTCCCTACAACCAAGCCTGGCGCGTGTAGCTAAAGATTCGATATGCTTCGAAGAGTTTTCGATTACAACCATGGCTGCGGAGGACTTACAAACCTTGAACAAGCTCTCCCATAGCGACGTTTCCGAGGTTTCCGAGTCGGCAAGCGCGATACTGTTGACAGTATCCAGTGTACCACTGCCAAGCTGTTTGGAGTTTCTGGCCAAGATATCTGATGATCGCCTTAATGAGTTACTTGTGCGAGGGGCAACATATCTCCCTGCGACGAGCGTTGAGAGGCTCACTCGATTTCTCCTCTCACAGCAACGGGCCGCAATGGCGGTGCAGCAACTTTGCAATTCACTCAGTAGTCTTGTGGACTCTAATCAAGATGCGGAAGAGGTGGCCCGCATTGTGCGGCTGATGCTGCTGGGCCTGCGCCGCAGCGACGCTTCTTATCCCCTCTTCCAGCAGAATTTGCGACGGGGATTCCAATGGCTGTCGTCGGAAAATGATTTGCGTGTTCGCCTGATTGGTCTCGAGCTAATTGCCATGCACTTCAACTTTCCCTCAGAATGGAAGTTGCGAATGCAACGCCTGATTGGAGGAGATCCAAAGACTACGTCACAAACGGCCTTGAGTGTTAATGAGAGCGATCATGCCGAGCTACTCTCGTTGCTGTTCCCTTCTCAGACGGGCAGTCACCTGACATCTGAGTCGTTCTCGGAGATCGCACAGCGAGTCAAGGACGATCTTCAATTCGCTACCCAGTCATGCTCTCTGCCGTCAATAACAAGGTTAGAGACCCCCCATCTCGCCTCGTTATTCTCCCAGCTCGATACGGCGGACTTTGAGCCTGGAGCCCAGGGGCAGTATCCGCGTTTTCGTTGTCCCGAGGCCTTTCGGGCTCAAATTCCGACAGACACTGGTATGGTCATCACTCCCACGGTGCAGCGAAACATCGAGTCATTGTTTTCTGCACTTGTGACGGAAACACCTTGGCTACTCGAAGGTGACACTGGCGTTGGCAAGACAGCTACTGTTACAGAAGCAGCCCGTTTGATTGGAATGCCACTGGTACGCTTCAACATGTCTGACAACTTGACCATTGGGGACTTTGTCGGCCTTGTCGAAGTATCGCCAGATGGTGGAAATGGACCAACTGTCAGGTTTCGCGTTGGCCCATTCACTGATGCGTTCGTAACCGGTAAATGGCTTCTGCTTGATGAGGCAAACTTGGCGCCCGCAACAGTTTTGCAAGCCATCGAGAATGCAATTGACTCAGAGGAACTTCGTGTTGCGGACGATAGCGATGCGAGCCAACGAGATCGCGTTTTCTATCGCCACAAGCACTTTCGACTGTTTGTCACTCAAAACCCTGCGACCGGGCTATTCAAATCCCATCGCCAACCGCTCCCTCAGTCATTCGTGTCTCGTCTTCAGAGACATTCTTTTGATGCCCTGCCACCTCAGGAATGGCGAGCCATCGTTCGCTCGAGATTGGCATCGCGCTTGGCTTCAACACATGAGACTCCGATCCTCGATGTCGCCGAACGAATGGTGTCGCTTCACATGGAAATTCAAGCCAGGTTTGCAGCTTTGGCAAACAACCCGGATATAGCCGCATTTTGTGCCATCGCAACGGTAACGATGCGAGAGCTTCTCAGATGGGTCGACGGTATCGTTTGGCTGACGCTACAGCGTAACTCTGGAGGCGCGCAATTGGATTTGGAGCAGGTTCTGAGCCACGAAGGCCTTGCCATCTATGGGGCCCGATTTCCCGTTTTTTGCGGGCGCCCGCAAGGAGCCGGACTGTCAGCCATGCGTGACTCTGTACGCAGAATCCTGGGCATCAACTACAACGTTCCTCGGTTGGAGATGCAGCAACTGGCAGGAGAGCCATGCCTTCAGGTGGACCAGTACATTCTCTCCTCTCGTCCTTCAAACGGTGCGGGACTCTTAGTGGAGAGCCGAATTACGCTTCCCGGCGCATGCGCCAGACACTTGATGGAGGTCCACCAAAAGATCCGCCAGTTCTCAATGCACCAGGCATTTGTGGAGCGCTTCGGATTGGTCCCCATCGATGACCGGACCATGCTGCGTATTGCGCGAGTGGTGTACGATCTCGCTCATCGAGTGGGATTCTCGCCATCTCAGCTCTGCGAAAGCATCACCTCGTGCTATGTTGGGCTCTTTCAATCACAAGAAGCTCGTTCGGAGGTCAGTATGGTTCTCGGAGTGCCAGAATGCGAGAGTACCCTGACTCACGACCTTCCTCTGATTCTCTCCTCGCGAATCCTCGCTACTCTGCCCCATTTGGTTCGTGCAATCTCATTGAGAGAGCCGGTACTGTTGATCGGATCAACCGCAAGTGGCAAATCCAAGCTGATCTCCACGTTAGCAGCGGCAGCCAATGTTGCTTGCCGGCATTTTTGTATCACTGCGGACACTGAACCAAACGAACTTGTTGGGCAAACTGATCCTCGCACTTTGCAATGGAGCAATGGAGTTGTTACCGAAGCAATCGTACAAGATCAGTGGTTGGTGCTGGACAACCTCGATGAAGCCGAAGCCGTGGTCCTTGAGAGGTTGAATCCCCTGCTGGAGGCTCGGCCATTCTGGGCGCTGTCCGAGAAGGGAGATACGGAGCCAATCGATGTTCAAAGCAGCACAAACTTTCGCTTGTTCGCTACCCTGTGTCCCGATTCGATCTCCTCTCGAGAGCGTAGCAACATCTCTCCAGCCCTTGCTAACCGATTTACCATCATTTATCTCAGCGATTTGGACATTGAAAGTGACGGGCAGGAAGAGATTTCGCAGATTCTCGAGTCCACCTTGTGCCACACCAACTATCAAGGGAACCGTTTTGGCAGGACCACACTGCAGCCGCGATCTCTTGGATCTCTCCTGGCCGAAGGCTTCTGCAGATCCACTCGCCAACTGGCAAAGGAATCGGACTTTGTGGACCAAAACATGGCACGAAGGTTCAACTTGCGTACAATCGTCAGGATGGCACAATGTACCTTGGAAGTTGTAGAAGGTTTACGCACTCGTGCCTCCCCCATCGGAATAGTCGATATTCTTCTGCACACGTTCAACACCGCAGTTATTCAGCAGCTCACTGGCAGAGCTCAGGAGATTGTGCGCAGGGAGTTTGAAACCACCATGGGGTGGGCCAAACATGTGCAAGTCGCTCCCGTGGACTTTCTCAGGCTCCTGTGTCCCACTCTACAGGAACAGCTCCGAGAATCTCGATTGTACATCCTCGATGCGACGAACACCCCGACTCGCTTCAAATTTGCTCAAGCAGTGGCGTTGTGTATCAGCTGCAACAAACCGATTCTTCTCGAGGGACCACCTGCAGCAGGAAAAACTGCCCTTGTTGAAGTGCTCTCGAGACCGGAGATGGGAGCCACGAATCGACCTCTGATGCGAGTCAACAACACAGACACCACCTCGTTGCATGATTATTTTGGAACGTATTTACCCGAAGCCAGCCCGGGCTCGAGTGGGATACCTGAGTTTGTGTTCTGCCCAGGCGCGTTGACGGTGGCAATGACAGAGGGCCTTTGGTTCTTGTCGGATGAGATTAATCTTGCAGATCCATCAATATTGAGCGCGCTGGCTCCCGTTCTCGAAGGGGCTCAATCGGTTATGATTCCGAACACTTCGATCGTTGTGCAAATCAAGGAAGGCTTCCGATTCTTCGCAACGCAGAACGATTCCAGATTTGCAGGTCGTAAGAAGCTTCCTGCCAAGCTGCGTAGCTTGTTTCTTGAGGCCCAAGTTACCGAAATTCCTCCCGCGGAACTTCAGTTTATCTTGAAGGAGAGGTTCGAGCATCTCGACGATACATCAGCGAGACAACTGGAACAGCTTTATCTACGCGTCAACAAAGCGATCGATACGCAAACTCTCTCATTTGGAGATCCATCAGTTCGCCTCACTTTACGCGAAATCAACAAGATCGTCCTTCGGGCACGCCGCCACAAGATATTGTCGATGGCAGATTGTGCCTGGATTTTGTTGTTTCCTCGCCTTCGTCACGAATCGTTGATTGACGAGCTTCGAAAATGTGTTTCTGATGCGTTTGGCAAGAGCGAGCGTGATCTACCAAACCTGGAACGCCTTTCCTTGCAAGAAGATCCAGCAGGAGAGAAGGTGATATTCTGGTCAGGAACTCGGCCGTTACTGGAGGTTCCTGGTTCTCTTAAACGCCTTTCCAACATGAAAGCCGAAGCAATGACTACTCCGTTCATCCGTTCACTGTTGTTGGTGTCGTTTGCCGCATCGGTTGGTGAGCCAGTTTTGCTGGTCGGACCGACCACTTGCAAGTCAGAGGTTGTACGCGTTTGGGAGGAGATGGTTCGCCCCCATGGATCTGACTCCAATCTTGAAGTGATATACTTGACGAGCGAAACGGAATCAGCGGACTTGATGGGCCAGATCCGTCCTTTCCAGGTGCTGGACGCCGCGAGGCACTTGCTCTCGCAGTGGAACACCCTGTTAGTGAGGTCTCACATTGCTGCCGAGTGCAAGATCGATAGAGAGAGACTACAGGGTCTGGAAGCTGCCATTGGCGAAGTGGAGCGGGAATTTGAATGCTTGCAAATGGAGCTTCAAAAGGAAGATAACCAACAAGAAGAAAGAGAGCATCGTGAGGCAGGGTTCCTCTCCAACGGAGATGAAGTCATTTCGCCGATATTTGCGGAGGCTCCGGCTTCCAGGGCAGTCATGGATGATTTTGCAGCCAACTCAACAATGTTGGGAGACTTCCTCGATGACTCTTTTACAATGGATGACGACGATGCACCGTTCCTCGATTCAAACCCGCTTACCAACCAGTTTGTTTCTGACCCCTTTGCGGCCTTTGACAACTACGACAGTGAGGTACCAGACCCATTCGCTCCAGAAGAGGACTCATCTGAGCCTCATTTCTCACTTGAAAACTTGGAAAAGGAGACCGATGATGCTTCGTTTGATCATCCTGACCCCTTTTCCCAGTTTGAGCCCCTTGACGAGCGTGATCAGCCTGAGACGGTGGACGACACTATGAAGGTCGACCCAATGGATCCTTTCTTGCGTGTACTAACGACTGAGGTGCCTCGAAATACGGAAGCCAAAGAGCAAGCGAGTACACTGTTGTCGGCCTTGTTCGGAAAGGGAGGAGCGGTGCAACGGCTTGAACTCATGCTGGAGGGCCTCCCCCTTGATTCTGGTGCACAGATCATCTTTCACTCTTGCCAGCAGCTACGTCGGCAGCTCGAGCACGCAAATCTTGGGGAGGGACTCTTTTTGTTTGCTGATGGGACGGTGACGCTTGCAGCCAAGCTCGCGAAACCAATGCTGTTGGAGAATATCGACGCACCTCCTCAATCAGTTGTTGAGCGACTGAATAGTTTGCTCGAAGGAGAGAGAACGTTCTCGCTCATCGAAGACATCACTCTTACCCAGACAAAGTCTGTTATCGCCCCTCGTATTGAATTGCTTCCTTCATTTCAAGTATTTGCCACTGTCTACTCCAGCAGTTCTACTATTCCTCTCGGCCTCAGCCCAGCACTTCGAAGTCGCTTTACGGAGATCTTTATTCGATCGTTCTCAACGACTGAGTTGCAAGAAATCGCACAAGAATCGCTGAAGGATTTCCCGCAAGCGGACCGTACTCAGCTGTTAAGGTTTCTCTTTTCTGTTGTAGACTTCCTCGTGCGCAACCACGTCAGCGTTTCGGTTCGTGACGTTGTATCAGTTTGTCGGGCTACAACATCATTCACTTTTGCACATGCGCAAGAATACCGGGCTCATGCGGCGTTGACGGCACTAGTCTTGGCGATTCGCTTTGTTCTTCTTGATGCCGTTGTTCCAGCCATTCGGCGACAGCTAGTGGATCACTTGAAGAAAGAACTCAGTGCAACGGAGATGCGCGATCATCTACTGTATCTCGACAATGTTGCTACCCCCGTTGATCTCGAGAATCCTTTTGTACTGTCTGTTACTTGTAAGCCGGACGGATCATTACTTTATCAAAGCCTGTCTCTGAGACATATTCCCACAATTTGCTGCCGTGTACTAGATCCCTACGAGGATACCGAGGACTTGGAGCGTGCGGTTCGAATGGGCAGTCGTCTGAATCCTTCCCGAGATTTCAGAAGGTTCCGACCGCTTCAGCCAACCCCAACGCTGGCAGAGAACATGGCTCGATTACTTGCGGCAGTTGTGGCCAAACGACCATTATTGCTCGAGGGTCCCCCAGGAATCGGGAAAACGGCCATCGTGATGAACTTGGGATCGTTGATTGGACAGCAACACGTTGTGCGGATCAATTTCTCGGACAGCACCACCCGGGAACAGCTGTTTGGATCGTTCGTCCCTCAAATCAAGAACGGCCAAAGGAGCTTCCGCTGGCAGGATGGTAGCATTGTGCGAGGCCTTCGAGTCGGGGCTTGGATTGTGTTTGACGAGATTAACCTAGCGTGTTCTGAAGTTCTGGAGGAGATAACTCAACTCCTTGTTGCCCAAGAACAACAACAGCCCGGGAAACCCAGCGCCTTCAAGCTTTCAGCAACCGGAGAGCAGCTGGCACTCCAACCGCAGACTGCATTCTTTGCCACCATGAACCCTTCTACTATCGGTGGAGGTCGCAGCAAGCTTCCTCGTTCTTTGGATGACCAGTTCCAACGAGTTACTCTCGAGAATATGACCGACGAGGAGCTTCTGTTGATTGTACTTCAGCTTGCACATCGAATGAGAGTGCTGGACGATGGGGACAACCCACAACTCAACACTATCTCTTCAAAAATGCTAACCCAAGTTTTTGAAGCGCAGCAGCAGCTCCAAGAGAGTATTTCCAAGAGATTGATCGGGCACCAAGGGGGTCCATTCGCTCTCAATTTGCGAGACCTCGAAGCTTTCTTGGCGGTTCTGGCTGGAAGTGGCCGCTTCTTCGCTGCTGAAGCTCCTGGAATCAGCGACACGAGGGTGCGGGGCATACAGTTTTTTGCCCATTTGATTTATGCCAGTCGGTTCCACAGCATTGCAGAGCAGCAACAGGCTCGCGCACTCATCAACGGCAAACTTGGAGTGTCAGAATCTCCAATCAACACGGAAATTGTTGAAGAGCAGGATTACGTTACGATTGGTTCAGTTGTAGTCCCGAAAGGCAGCGGCAGAAGTGAGGGTGAACCTCTCGTTCCCACACGCAGAACACTGGAAGCACTACAAATCCTTGCGACAGGCGTTCAAAGCCATCGAGGCATACTTCTTGAAGGACCTACATGTTCTGGAAAGACTGCTCTCGTGAAGGAGCTGGCCAGACTCTGTCGACGCCGGCTGTTGGTCCTTTCAATGAATGAGGACACCGAAGTGTCTGATATGATGGGGCAATACGCAGCCGTATCTTTCGAGCGTGCCAAGGAGCTACTCCACTCGAAACTCGAAACTTTGCTTTCTTCGATTGTACAGCTGGCTGCTGAAACTCTTCCGGCGTGTTGCGAGAAAGAGCTGGCTTTTGATGGACTGCTTGAAATGTGCACATCACTACTGGAGTGCCAAGCAACAGAAACTCGTAACATCGAACAGCTGTTCGAGCTGGTGGAATCTCTGGCACAGAAATTGGTGGATTCATTCGAAGACAACTCAGCCGAAATCATTGTAGCCCGAGAAGCTGTCAAGGAGCTCAAGAAGACACAAGCTGAATTGCGGAGGGTCGAGGAACAAGCAAGCGGGCTTTCTTTCCAGTTCGCAGAAGGAGAGTTTGTGCGAGCACTTCGACGAGGAGACTGGATTCTCTTAGACAATATCAACCGAGCTCACGGAGAAGTTGTCGAGCGATTGAACTCTCTTCTCGAGGATTCAGCGACCCTTGCATTAACCGAGCAAGGCGAGGGAGAGTTGCTCTCTCGGGGGAACGGTATACATCCAGAGGCACAAATATTCGCCACTGCCACAACAGTCACTCGCGGCCAGGCGGGAGCGTGCTACTCCCTTTCGACTGCCTTGAAAAACCGTATGATAAGCGTGTGGCTGCCAAGCTTGGACAGTGGCCTTGAAGTTGCAACCATTGCTCATCATGAGCTAAGGCAAGTTGGATCCAGATTTTTGATGCATGTTCATGGTTACGAATCAGTTCTCAACGTGCTGCTACGAATGTACATTGAATCGAGAGAGCTGGTAGCCAGACATCGGCTGGAAAACGAAGTTACACTTACTGTACGTACCGTATTCCAGGCGCTTCGGTCGGTACAAGTTGGACGCTCCGGCCCGAGTGGTCTCGTCCAAGCTGCGATTTCGTGCTTTGTGAACTTGTTCCCTCAAGTTGAGCTACGTGGACACTTGTTGCAATTCCTGGCCAAGATTCTCCAGCGTGAGGACGTTATTGTGAGTTCGTTTACTACCGCACCACCTGTTCGCAGCTTCCAGCGCCCTATTGACAGCATTTTGGAGCAGTTGACATTCCGAACGATTTCATTAGCGCGCGAGTGCTTGGCTGTTGCTTTTCATTACATCCAAACAGTTCCAGCAATTAGTGTCAACTCAGATCCCCTCCTGCCAGTAATCGAAGTCATTTACAGTATAGTTTCCAAGTGCAACAGCGAATACGTGTTGAAAGCATGGAGACACGTTCTTCAGGTCTGGAACGATGTGAAAGAGCGACAGAGAGCATTGGACTCTGCAATTGTAACCTCAAGCTCCGAGCTCGATGTACCGAACAGCATTGAGTCTTGTTCCATCAACTCAAGCTCATTGCTCCTGCGAGGAGTAATCATTCAACTACATGATCAAGTTTCGATCTCAAACGCTGGCGAAGTTGTAAATAGTCTTCGCCGTGTTTCGGTGGCTCTGGAAAAGATCTACAACCTGCTCGAGCTTTTGGACTACCTCCCATCTCTGGATAACCTTAGAGATTCCCTCACCGCACTCCAAGAAATCAACTCCTATGTTTCCATTGCAATGCAGCACTTTCATTTACTCTCTTGCGATTCGCTCCACCAACTTCAGGGACAGGTACATGCACTTATAAGGAAGGAGCTCGAAGTCACGTCGGGTTCTGGAGAGATGCGGCAATATCAAGACCTTTCGATTGGAGCAGCGATGTTGCAATGCTACTTGAGAGTTCCTGTTACTTCTCGCAATCGATCATGGCAACACGCTGCCGAGCAACTGTGCTTTCAGTTTGCGACTCCTCCTCAGTGCATTTTGCGCTTCGTTGAGCACATTGCATTTTCCAGCAGTCAGTTTCTTGCAGTAACTCGCGCAGCAAGTCTTGGGCTACTCAACACGGGCAGGCATGAGCTTCTACCACCACGATCGCGACTTAAGGAGCTTCAACTGCGCTTTGTCACTCAGAAGGCCCTCGCTGAGCTTGCGCCGGCAATTATCTCATGCAGAAATTCTTTGGCATCACGGCTAAGTTGCGAATCAGTCAAACATGTCATCGAAAAGGCTCTTGGATCATCCGCTGTGTGGGAGCTGGAGTCGTCCCACAAGGTGAATCAGCTTTCGAACCTTTCGGTGCAACTCTCTCGATTTTCGAAGACTTTGGTCGGATGTCCTGAGCTCACTCGAGCTCTTGTTGCAGACTCTGAGTTGCTCGTTCACCTTTGCACACTTTCAGAAAGTGACCGTGAAGCTGCAGTTGAGGTTTTGGTGTGCACTTTCATGGGCAACTTGTGGGGTCGAATCACAAATGGCGAAGTTTTCCTCGAGATGGTCCAGCAGTATGAACTGGTAGAAGCCATCGCTCGAATCCTTGATTCGCACCAAGGTCCCACCGTCATTGTTGTGGCGGCCCCTATGCTTGACAGCCATCACCTTGGAGCTGAGGGAGTGATTGTGTGCGAGCAGTTGGCACCAGCCAAGCTGAGATTACATGTATATGCGCTTGACCCCGAACCAATTCTACAAACTTTGAACTCCAAAGAAAAGCCATACGTGAAAATCAAGAGGGAGAGACTTGAACTATCATCCGAAATGGAGTCTGAGTTAATGCGGGGCTGTTGCGACCAGCGACTTCTTGCAATGCCTCACTTGCGAGCGATTCTCGACGGCCTTAGTTGGCCATTCAATCGTCGGTCTCCACTCTCACCGCGAGCCTTTGCCGCTCGCGAATACGAAACAATCGTTAAGCAGCAAGAGGCAATGATGAGGGCAATCGGCGCGCAGAAACAGACTCAGGCCTGCCAAACGTCCTTTCGATCGGTTCACCTCCACGATCAAGTGCTGTTGCTGCTCTCGCACCTGAAAACTATGTCTGACAGCTTGCAAGCAGCCTCCGAGGAGGACGGAACGAGGTTGATTGCCCTATTTCTTGCGGAGCCGTCATCATTACTGATTGATCGATTGCCAGAACTCGAATCGTCGCTGACAAGGGAGATCGATTCCCTGATGCCTAAGGACAATGTATCGAGCTTTTTAGCCGCTATCAAGGCGACAGGGTTTTCTGTTTTCGAACGCCTGATTGCTTCTATCTGCAACTCTCCCGAATATCAGCGACAATCCGCAGTTCGGACAAGTTTTGAAGAGCTCTTCCGTTCGCAGCTGCTTATCCACAACCGACTGGCTTCCTTCGACTTCGTCTCCAGTTGCGGCGTGCCAGTGCTCAGTAACATGTGTGACGTTTACTCCTCCTGGCTGGCGTTGGTCGAGCTATTGGCGTATTCTATCAAGGTAAGTCACGATGGGGAAGCTTCCTTATCATGTCATGCTTCCCATCTCGTTGGACAGCTCGAGAGAGCGCGGAGCGCCGTAGCGGCGACCCTTGAGAAGCTTGATACCATCGTTGATCTGGAGTCGATAATGTCTTTCAGTACGATGAGTCTACTGCGCTCGGCATTCCCAGAGCAGACTGCTTCAAACGAAGAACGAGCCTCTCATTCGGAGAATCCAAAGAGCAGCCCGATATGTCCGTCTCCAATCTCTCAACAAATCTCGACTTTCATCAAACAGATTAAGAAGCTTTGTCGGATCGCAAAAGAGAACAACAAACTCACCCCTCATCTCAACGCCACCTTGCTGAAATTTGCCGCTGAGCTGCGGCAGCAAGAGAAGGTGCTTACCACCGCGGATCTTCCACAATTGGATGCTAACGTCCGCTACCTTCAGCAGCTGGTTGAACAAGCGCAAAGCGAACTTCCGAAATCCCGCTCGCGACTTGGCGACTTCCAACCTCCTACTTCTGTTGCAACGGTCAAAGAGGAACTAGATTCCGCAAACTATCGCCCTACAGTCGAGATGAATGTTTCTCGGGAACCGGTGAGTGAGTTTGTCGTCAAGTGCCGCTCCCAAATGACTGACTGCACTGCGCTCGGGCCGAGTACGATTGCGATCTCTGCGCCATCGTTGGGCCAGGCTATCCGGCGGGAAATTGGAACAGAAATGTGGAGTGCAATCTATCGAGAGTTTCGAAGGCTTGGTATTGATACAATGGAGACAGACGATATGCTCCAGCAGCGCCTTGCACAGCTGGCGTCATACACATCATCGTTTGACCTTGGGCTCCGCATTTCACAGCTGCAACGCGGACACGACCGAAATTTATCGGAAGAGCTCAGCCGCGACTTTTCCGCAGATCTCCGGAAAGGGCTCGATGGAGAACGCTTCGTTGATCTCGAAGCCGCTTGCCGTCCCATTGGGGACATGCTCTCAAGGGACACCACCATCACTCACTCAATTGAGTTGGTGGAGGCGTTGGAGACCCGAGAGCGAGCTCTATTGACCGGTGTAAGTCAACTTATGTCCATTCCGCCTGCTCTCGCCGCACCGGCACACCACTCCATCAGCTCGCCATGTCTGAGCTTTACTGAAGCAGTTGTGCTGGTGTTTCCGGAGCTCGGGAGTGTTGCGCTTGAGCTCCGGGCTCATGAAGTCAGTGGAATGGGAACCGAGTTCTCGGTAGATTGGGAGACTGTTTCGGCAAGCATTCGCCGTTGTTCGGATCGTTTAGCTCTCGCCGCGAGCTTTCCTCGTGAGTGGGATGGCCCGCAGTGGTTGATTGATGATACATGTGCCAGAGATCTTGTCGCTCGAACGTTTTCGCACTACTCAGTAGCATCAAGCCGCGTTTCACAGCTACCAAAGCCAAGTCTTCCTCACCGATCACCGGCGTTTGCAGTTTTCGTTGTAGCAAGCCTTGTGAGCAACGTGAATTCGTTACTTGTACTGTCAGAAACCACGGTCATGGCTCACCGCGGGCGCTCAATGCGGAAGGAGCCAAAGAACATTTTTGACCTCCGTGAGCTTCTTAGACAGCTCAACCATTCGCACAGTACTGCAATCGAAAAGCAAAAGGCAACCACGGGAAGCTCTCAGAAAGCACTCGAAGAGGCCCTTGAACAGCACCAGAAAGTAAAACAACGGCTCGCGTCCAGCGCAAACAAGGACCACGCTGGTATACTCTTGAACTTGGATGCACTGGGAAAACGAATCGAATGTTTAAGGAGGGAATATGAAGAAGGCAAAGCGCAGCTTGCCACTCTGGAACGCGAACAACAGAGGGACGAGCCAAGAAGAAGGGATTTGGAACTTGAGATTTCCAATCAGATTGAGGCAGCCCAATCAGCCCATGTCGAACGCCTCATTTCGGACTGGAAGAAACTCTCAGCAAGAGTGATGGAGCTCCTTTTGAGTTTGTGCTATCGAGTGGATGAGTCTTCGTCGGCAGTTCGAGACCCGATGAGCATTGTTACCTCCGACCTCACATGGCCACTGCAGCTCATCGAGAGCGTGCTTGCATACTCAACTTCTCCAGAGGGATCTCCAGCTGAATATCGATTGTTGGACCAGTCAACTTTTGAAACGAAGTGCAGTGAGCTTACTGCAGAAGCTGTTAGGCTATTCGATGAGTGGAAAGAGGAACTGCCATCCGAACATCCAAGTTATTGCTTGCTGTCCAACTTGCCTCGTCTCTGGAAGGCCGCCCTGGACAGCGCGAAGATTTCTTTGGCCATGTTGCATCGTGACATTCCAGTGACCTTTGCTCCGCAGTTTTCTTCGGCACTTCGAGAACTTCGCACTTGGAGTGAAACGCGATACGCGTATCTGGTTGACAGAGACTTTTTCGAACTTGGTACCGAAACTTGGCAAAGCTTGCTTGAATCGCTGGAGCAGCAAATAGGCCCAATCAAACAACAAAACTCTGTCTCTCGAGCCATCACAACATCAACAACGACTCTGGTTCGCCAGTTGTTCGTGGCAGCAAAGGTGAAGAGCGATCTGGACTCTGGAAGCAGACCTACTCTCACTTCTGCGGAAATGCATAATCCGGAGCTTTTAAAGCTTGCTGACCTTCAGCTCGTGGAGCTTCAGCAGTTTATGCGCCGTGCAAAGTCACGATTGTTAGCTCTATTCAAGTGCCTCGAACATCTTGGTTATTTTGTGGCAAGAAAGCTTCTCCCTGACCCAGAGATACTTCTCGAGGAAACGTCGCAGCTCTGCGATGCACTGGCGTATTCAGTGGCGCCGATTGCTCTGCAGAGTCGCCGCCTGTTTTTTGTACTTGATCATGTGACCGAAGGGCTTATGTCAAATGGCATCACAGAGCGTGAGCGAGAGCTGGTCGAAACATCTCACCGCGAGCTGCTTTCCATTGTTCAGTACCGCGTCCCGGACTCCATCTATCTGGAGCGTCGTAAGACCTCCCAAGCCATGGGAGAGATGCTAACTCAGCTGGAGGAGCATGCGATTTTGCTGCATTCTACCAGTTTGGAACTGCTCATCCATTGTCGCCAGAGCCGAAGCGCGGCGACTTCATCCTTCGAATTACTTCACCAATCAGCCGCGGAACTCGCAAAGCTAATTGTTTCTATTGGACTCGAAGCAGCCGAGACCCATTTCTGTGAGACGCTGAATGATATTTCGACGAGGTTCACAGAGGGCCCGTTACTCGTGGAAGATGAAGGAGAGCGCGTGGAGCTTGACCAAAGAACAATTCTGTTGGCAAACACCTTGAATCTCGACGAACTTTTACTCAGGATTCGTCTCGACACGCTCAGCCCGCAACTTGATTTAGCTCGCCTCCGAGTGGCGCTTCAAGGATTCCAAGCCGTTGCACTGCTTATTGAATCTGGCATCTCGACTTCCCGAGCTGCAGCCCTTGAGATTTTCAGCACATCGTTGTCAGTATCAGCTGCTTGCGTAGTGCACCCAGTGGGGGCTTTCCACCGAATGTGTCAGCAGGCGCTTGAAGGACTTGGGGCCAATTTATTTGTAGTAGCTGCAAATGAAATGTCTCTCGCAAAGGGCATCTTGCGGCGACTCGAGTCTCTGCGAAGTGAAACGCTTGAAAGGCATCTGGCGACGTTGTGTGCCGAACAACAGCGATTGCACTCATCTGAGAGCGGGCAAGGAGAAGTCGTTCAACGCAGTATTGCCTGCTTGGATTCCTACCTGGAGGCGCTTCGAAAGGCTATTGACACGCACTTAGAGCAACTTTTTGTGGGATATAAGGAGGATCATCGGCGAGCGGTAGAGGCCTATGAAAGACGTAAACGCGAAATTGAAGAAGAGAACGAAAGGAGGCAAAGAGCCTACAGCAAATCAGTGGAACGCTGCGCCAACAAAAATGCGAAGCAACTTAAGAAGCTGGAAGAAGCGAAGCGGAGCCTGAAAGAAACGTGGTCAAGAGTCGGGTCAACAACCCAAACAGGCGCGCTATCTCGGCTGTCCGCTCTTTTCGTTCAGCTTAACAGCCTGTCGTCCAAGTACGATATTCCAACAGTTGTACTGCAGCCCTCACTGATATCGGGGAAAATAAGGGTTGATGCAACTCTGAGTCAAGGCTTCTGGGAAGCTGTTAGTGCCCTTGCTAAAACAGTCATCTCTCTGGCTGGCCTCGGTACTCAGAAGCTTTTCCTCATCATCACTCATCGGAACATCACAACCACAAGTCCATTTGTACCCTCTGGTACGTCATATCGAGCATCTGCAAGCCGAGCCCTTGAACTCTGGCCCGATGCGGAGAGCGTCAAGATTGCAGTCCACAAGGACGGTTCTATTCTGCGCCAGCTCGATTTCCATCCATCTTCCCCTGGAAGGAGTCTGGTCACAACACGAGATCGCACGCTTGTGGCCAACATCGTTACTGAGAACGAAATCAAGCCGCTCCCTCCGATAAATCTCGCTTCAGAGGAACTAGCTCCAGACAGGAAGTCGCTCCCGGACCGATTACGGACGTTGGAAAATCAAGTTAACAGGCTCAAGCCCCCTGTTCCTCTCCCAACTGAGCCCGTACTCGTGCCCTCCATTGAATCTGTCACCTTGTTGCCAGAACGCCGCATCGAGGAGGATCGTAAACTTTTGTACTCGGTGTGTAGCTCTTGCTCCAACTTTGTTGCCCAGCTGAAGGCGGCCGCCAGCGAAGGCAATGTGGAAGCACTTTCCGAGCGCTCAAAAGATCCACTTGTAACCGGTGGCCGTTTGCCGGAATCCTTGAGACCTCGCATTGAACCGATCAGACGCGAGGCCCTTGGTCTCTTTTCCGCAGTCTTGCAAGTGGAAGTTCTGCGCGCAGCTCAAGTTTCTCTTCAACACAGGATTGCATGTCTAAATATTTCCACTCTCGCACAACTGGATGAATTTGAACGGAAGGCGAGTGTAGAATGGCAACTGGATCAGCGCCTTGCAGTTCTTCAGCGAGTAGTCTCTGGGTTACCCAACGCACTGCCAACTCTTGTGGAGCTTCGTAAGGCATCTGCGCTTGGCAACTGCGTCGAGCTGCTTGGTTCCTTACGAGCCTTTATGCAACAGAGGCAGCGAGCTGGCACCTATTTCAAGGAAGCATCTCAAGTAGTACCACCGTCCCTCTCTGTGGAGGTTGCCAATGTCATTGGTTCGCATCACCATCAATCGCTGTACATTGAGGACGAATCATTCGGAAGCATAGACGTTGAAGTTCCTACTCAGCTAGTCGGCTTCACGGCTCGTAGCGCTTCACTACAGCTGCACAACCACGCCTCACAAAGAGCGTGCATTTCGATTGACCTTCCGCCAGAATGCCCGGTCTCCGTACATCCCAGGCTGCTATACCTTGATTCCGGGGGCACTGGTGTAGTACACTTTGAGTGTCAAACTTCCGAACCTCTTGAACCAACTTGTTTTGGTGCTCGCCTTATCGTTAAGATCGGAGTTTCGCAAGAGCTGCGCGAGATTGAAGTCCGAGTATCTGCAGCAGTCCAATCGGTACACCTGGATATCGACGAAGGCATCGTTGACTTCGGTAGATGCAACAAAGGACGATTTGTGAAATATTTGACCATTTCGAATCGCACAGCGGTACCTCTTCGCCTGAGAACTGCCATAGCGTCATCCTACTCTTCGGGAGAGGACCAAACATTTAGCGTTGGATGGGAGTTGTATGACTTGAGTCCAGGAGCCTCGATAGGGCTTTCGGTTTCGGCTTCAGTTGCGCGCCCAGGAGAGTATCGGGCATGCCTCCGAGTCCTCACCAAAACTACCGAGAAGTCGATCCCCTTGCAAATTATCTGTGAGCCCCCGGCGTTGCAGCTTCTCGACAAACAAGAAAGACCGGTTGAGCAGCACCACAAGCTTCCCTCCCCGCTGGCGACTGGTGTGGTTCACCGAGAGTACTTCCTCGTACGAAATACTTCAAGCTACCCGGTGACGTACCAAGGAAACCTTCGAACGGTAATGCAATATGTAAAAATTGTTGGATCCCACTCGGCAGTGCTTCAACCTGGTTCTACTGCGCGGCTTGAGCTTGAACTATCGCACAGGGGACCAAATCGAGTTTCCAATACAATTGAGCTAGTAGCTGACGACAAGGCAGTCGCGTACGTCATGATCGAGGCCCTTTTCGAAGTACCGAAGATAACGGTAAAGGCGGAATCTGCTCTTTGCGAGAAGGTCGACTGGGCTACCATTCCGACAGGAGGTGCACCTCCTGTCTTCTCATTTCCTTTTCGAGTATCAAACATTTCTCGCTGCGCAGCAACGGTGCGGTTACTTTCCGAAACACCTGGAAATGAGTTAGTCGTGGATGCTCCCTCTGAATTTGTTGTCCCCGGATGCAATGCGATATGCGTCCAGGTTAAGGTACAAGCGGTTGCCGTTGTTGTCGGGACTCAGCTCCTTTCGCTGGCCTTTACTTGTAAAGGCCAAACTCTGTGCCACCCATTCTCCATTCGATTAGATTGCTCCAACGTCTTTGTCACGCTGTCTTCACCTACGGTTAATCTTGGATATGTTCGGCAAGGCATGTCCCTCGTCGATCAATCGCTGAAAGTCCGAGCGAGCCATCCCACAACTGTCGAAGTAAGGCATCATGAGAGCGCTCTAACAGCCCCGGCCACCCTCAGGATTTCTCCAGGCCAACCGATGCCAGTTCTTGTTGAGGCTCGCCCACCGGCTCTTGGTGAGTTTTGCTATCGTGTTACAGTTGTTACTCAGCAGCGAGCAATCGATGACGATGGCCGTGTTTTCAAGGTGCAGGTGCCAATTGTCTTTTTCGGTGTGGCACTGGCGCCCGAGGACGAACTGCCGACAACTGAGGCAAGCCGTCTTCCCAAAGCCCTTCCATCGCTGTCCTCTGACACACTTGCTTTTCTCATCAAATCAGACGCGGAGGAGATTCAGTCCAAAGCGCGAGAGGAGCTGATGATTGATGGTGACGAGAGTCTACTCTTGGGGATTGCGCATGCCTTTCCTTCTTTGGCGTGCTTGTTTGGCGACTCTCACAGCGCCGAGCACGGGTTTCTCTCATCTATGTCATTTCTTGTGCGAGAAGTGCCGGTGCCGAACCGTTTTGAGCTGTACGAGTTTGTGAGATCTTTGCTAGTGCCGGGTAACCGAGTGAATGCACGAGAGCTGGGTATACACGTGATGCATCGTTGTTCCCAACTTCTTCCGCGAGGATCTCGGCCGAGAGTTGCGTTGGAGCTGTTATTGTCGTGGCTCTCCGATAGTGAGAAAGATTTACTCGGTAGTCTTGCCTGCGCTGGATTACTCCCCGACGGGCTGATGGTCATGTCCGACACATCATGCTGTGGAGTGGGCCTTTACTATCGCCGATCGGTTCTTCGCTCAGCGTGCCGAGCTTCGAGCATTTACGACTACGACTGTCGCTATTGCCCTGTCGCACTTGAAGGGCGAAACAATCAGTGCAGTAGCGCTTCTGCATAACTTACTTTTGCAGTATATCACGGCCAACACTCAACACCGGCAACTGGGCAAGCTAGCATCCTTTTTGACGCCAGGAGGAGTTCGGACTATTGATTCACTGATTGTTTGCGGAATTACGCTGGGTTCATCGACTGCCGCCAACGTGAGAAGAGCGATGCTGAGCCCGAATAGAAAAACCCAGGCTCTTGCTTGCGTGCGGCTGGTATGTCCCCAGTACGCTTGGGGAACCGGATTTGACTGTCTACTTGGACACCCCTGGTCAGTTGGATCAGTGTTGCGATCAGTAGCAGCCTTTGCTCGGCCTGTCGTTCCCCAAGCCTCTGAGAAGTTGCTCCGGCTGTCTGGCAACTGCAGAGCGAACTCCTCGAGCTTGCCCCCTGATCTGGCTGAAGCATTCTTCCGAGAAGAATATCCCAATCAAACTGCGCTGCCGCAGCTCGCACGCCGCTTCTCGAATGCTATAATTTCGAGGGACTTCGGCGATGCAATGAGCTCACTCATTGCCATTTCTAGTTTGTCTGATGATCTGAGCGATCAACATCAGAGACTGCTATCAGAGATCGAGGCCATTGTGCGACTCTTTGCAGCTCAGCTTACTTGCGGAACTAGCAATATGGTCCTTCAGACCTTCTACGCTTGCTCTCAACTTGCAAAGCTCTATGACTCTGCTCGCATGCCAACTGATTCCAATGATCAGAACGCTTTTTGGGTAATTGCGCACAGCCACTTCGATCTCGTTCTCACGCTTCCAACTGCCACACATGGTCTCCTTCTTGGCCTTGCCATTGGGTGCGCACTATTACCTCTAGAGGAGCAACGTGCTACTTGGGATTCCCTTTCAAGTCGAGTCACATCCATCGCGCACATCCTTGAGCAAGCCCCCGAGAGTGACTTGCATTTGGAGCGCATTTTGAGGGCTACTATTCCTCTGGAACGAGCCGAACAACTCTGGGAAGGATATCAGGCGTTGCGAGATTGTCTCCGGGACCATGAAGTGTCTTCTATTACAATGGCGAAGGCTCTAGTGACCTTTTGGAGAGAAGCATTGGGCCTCGATGAGTGCGCGAGAAATTGTGTTGGTATCATCGTTTCGGTGTTGAATCGAATGGAAACTGCAGAACACTCGCCCATCAGTTCATGGAGTGCTCTCGAACCTGCTTTCTTGACGTTGCTTCCCGATCGAGCGGTGGCAAGCAAAATTACTGAGGCCCTTGCATTGATCAGCGCCCCGCCTGCTCACAGAAATGATCCAGAAGTTATGTTACGAGTTCAGCGAGGCTCCTGGCTTCTGATACGCACGCTCGCCAATCCAGTTGGATCAAGCTCGCAGGAGCTGCTTGAAGTTCTCGAATCAGTCTCAATGTCAGCGTTTGTAAGCCTCCAAGGAACCGGACAAGGGAAGCAACTCTCGATGCTCTCAGCTGTGCTTTCCAGCTGCAGATTCTTCAAGGAGCTCAAGCCAATGTATTTCTCCCCAACAGCGGAGCCACAAGCTGCAAACGTTCCTCGGCAGGTGCCATCAGTTCCGACATTGGTTGTGACTGCTGGGTCCGCAAGCGTGGTTACTCCACAGACCCCCTCGCCAAAGCTTGTTAACACAGCAGGTCCAAACGCACCAACTTTGCAGTCCCTCCGCTCGGATGCTCAGCCCCAGGAGCTGAACGAAATGGAGCTAGCCAGGCTCGAGTCATTGGTAAGAGAGCTTTCATCCCTGAGCCATTCGCTGTCCCAGATCACCACATTGATTTCTCAATCCGAGTCGCTCCTGGAGGTCCTTCCGAAAATTATTCCCAGGCTTCTCCCCAGCACTGAAATGTGGAAACACGCGTTTCCAGAGGCGTGTCTGTTGGCAAGTCGTTCTTGCCATCCAGATCATCTTGCAAGTCTTGCTCTGCCGCTACGAGCTGGTTTGGTACTGTTGCTCTTGTTTAAGGGTATTGGAACCAGATTCAAGCGAAGCACTCGTATCGGAACGCTCATTGCTTCTCACGAATCTTTACTTGCTGAACTGTTGGATCCCGTTTTGGTGAACATTGCGAGTATCGCAAAGCACTCTGGTGTTATAGTACCTCCTCTATCACGCGCTGAAGACTTTTCAATTCCCGCGATTTCTACGCGGCATCAAGGAGCGAGGGCAACAAAAACAGAGCGATTCATTGAACGCAAGTTGACACTCGTCATGCGAGGAATCAAAGCTCGTCCGGCCGATGTGTTAACCCGCCCTCGCCTTGCGCCCACGCTGTTTCAACCTGCAGAGCAACAAGGTGATGTCCTTTGCGCTCATGAGCGCCACATTTGGCAGCAAGAGATTGTCAATGCGAGACTCGAACTTCGCAAGCCGCAGTTGGGCACTCGTCAACCCCTTCCACTGCAGCCCGGGCTGCTGCCAAACGGGCCAGTTGTTGGCGTGCCCGGAGAGGCAAACCGAATCCGCACGCATCTCCCAAGGCAACGTGTCACAGGAAGCAGGGTCGTCGTTCGTGCAGACCCTTCCATTGACGAGCCAAGAGAAGTCTCTGCCTCACCTGCCATAAGCACCAAACTGACGTCGGTGGACATCAGCAAGGAGGCAAGAGAGAATGGTTTACGAGCGATGACGCGCGAGAGATTGCGAACGCTGCTTGGACAACAGGCATCCCGGGCATACGAGGCAAACTCACGGCGCCGCGCTCTCGAAGTACACCGACTCAGGGCACCCGCAGAACGACTCGAACGCTGTACCTACTCGCTTCTCACGCGTTTCGAGGCAATTACCAACCTTGTGCGTCTCTACGTTCAAGTCTTCCGCCGCACTCTTGCATCCGTTGCCCGATCCAGCCGTCCCTTGGAATTCGAGATTTGCTTCTGTCTCGACAACAGTGGCAGTATGGCTGGCGTCCGCGGGCGCCATATGCTCACTTCGCTTGCAGTGATGATGGAGACCTTCCGGCGTCTCGAAGTTCCTTTCTCGGTCGTGAAGTTTGCTGGGCTTCACTCGGAACAAATGCTCAAGCCAATCGAAACCGAGTTCAGCGAGAGTATCGGAGAAGCTATAATTGAGGCCATGACGTTTCTTGGAGGGTCGCGCCCAATCGACGGGCTCGAGTTAGCAGTGCAGCAAGGATTCTCCGACTCACCAGCAGCGCACCGAGCAGTCATCATGATGTCCGACGGCATTTTTCGCCAGGCGCAGTCAGGCGACTTCATCCGAGCTCTAACACAGCCAACCAAACCGGTCTCGTTTTGCATGGTGCAACTCACCGACGATGCTCTCGAATCAGCGCATGCTGCTGCCGAGATTACCAGCTTCCTCACACCGATCCTCGAACAAGTGAGCCGTATCCGACGCGAAACCGCGATGCAAGTTGATGACGACGGCTCCGCTGTTCATGAGAACCTCGCCATCATCAACGCCTCCAAGGATTTGCAAGCCGCATCTCCGATGGAGCTGGGAAAACTATTTGAGCGCTTACTCCAACGCTGGATTGTTCGAACTGCTGCCCCCCATGTGCTCGCAGCGAACCAAATCATCGATATTCGCGTGGCCCAACCGCCGCCTCGACAGATGATACCCTTCGATGCAATCGACTTCTCAGCGGACCCCTCGCTGGTACTTTCGGATATCTTCACGCACTCGCGGCTCACAACGGAGATACCGTTCTCGCCCAACGTCAAGGAGAGCGACTCGTCGGTCGTATCTGTCCTCGAGCGACAGGCGCTAGAGTTCGACCTGGACCAGCTGAACGCGTGGTTTGAAGTGAATCTGCGCAGCGCGACTTATGTCGAATGTTGCTCTTCAGCTCTATCTGTTGCTCTTCAGCTCCGAGGGCAGCTACAATCCCGTATCAACGAGCTTGCAGACGTTCTTGGAGACTCTATTTTCTGTATCAACCGGTTTACACGGCGGAAGCCAGGGCTCACGGGAAACGCCATCCACATTCCTTCCCTCATTCGCTTTGTGCTGTCGAACTACCAGAACCGGCGATTCATGTTGAAGCGCATTGCAGGAGGTCGCCGCGAGTACCGAATATGCATCGCAATTGATATGTCCCATTCTCTTGGAGGAACTCCTTCGCGCTGCAATTTCGAGGCGGCGTTCTCGTTGATTGAGGCGCTGGTTTTGTTGGGCCTCCCTAACTTTTCTATCCTCACTTTCGGGCACGAGGTGCGCCTCATCAAAGGAGAAGATCAACACTGGGACCAGCGCGCCATGTACCAGTTCTTTTCCGAGTGTCTCACACCTTGGGGTTCTAAGTCGCAAGACGGCTCCGCGGTCATCGTCGCCACCGCCCTGTTGCAGCGCAGCACCCGCCGCGGACCGAGGCAGCTTATTGTATTCTCCGATGGCTATGGCTCCCAAGGCTTGTGCGCCACGGCAGCACTCCAGCGAGCTGTTGAACTCGGAATACGAGTGCTTGGCATCTCCGTGGGCTTGGATGAAACTGGCCTGAGAAGCACTTACGGCGCTTGGATACAGTGCGCAACGCCCCAAGCGGTTCCTGATGCTATCCGCTCATGGACGGCCGACAAGGACATCTCAGGCAACCGCATCGACTTTATTAGCAATGTTGCCTCTTGCCACGGAAGTCTTAGCGATATCTGGAAGGAACACCAGCCGATCTTCGAGGACCTATCTGCCAATCTAGAGGATGAGCGTTCGATTGTTGTTGATGTGGAGGTCGAAAATCGCCCAGGTGTCATTGACATCGACTTGTGCATCGCGATGGACTGCACAGGATCTATGGGTCCTTGGATTGAAGCTGCCAAAGAACAGGCTGTGGGTCTCGTGGACCAGATCCGGCAGCGAGTCCGAAGCGAACACGGCATGGCAGCCAGGTGTCGAGTTGCATTCATTGCATATCGAGACCACGATCATGGCGCGTTGCGACAAGCTGTGACTCCTTTCACCGAAGACATCCCAAGAGTCAGCGCTGTTATCGGAGCACAAGACCCAATTATGGGTCGAGATACCCCCGAGGATGTTTCGGGAGCTATCGCAGCAGCCGCCACCTTGACTTGGCGGGAGGATGCAATGAAGGTATTCGTCCTCATTGGCGACGCTCCCTGCCACGGAACGCGATACCACAACCACCGTGACCACTATCCCAACGGAGACCCCCATGGTATTGTGCCCGAAGACGTTCTTCTTGAAATGGGCAACCGCGGTATCCAGGTAGCTGGTATCATGTGTGATAGCGATGTCGTAGGCATGTGGGACATCTTTAAGAGGCGCTACGATACGAATGCACACAAGTTAGAGCTCAAGACCTACAATCTCGGTGCCAACGTCGATTTGCTCACCCAGAGCGTTTCGGAGTTTGTGCTGAACGGAGTCTTCGACTTCTTGTAAGCACTACCACATCTCTCACTCTCACTCTCACTCTCACTCTCACTCTCACTCTCACTCTCACTCTCACTCTCACTCTCACTCTCACTCTCACTCTCACTCTCTCCATAGAATACAAATACTAAATCTAGATCCTTCAACCAATTAGCGCAATGCGCGCACTCGCTCAGGAGCCGGTCGTGGGGATTGCGGTCGTTGGGTGAGGTCTAACTGCCGCGCGCTCGCCTCGAACGCCAAGTCCACCAGAGCGCCTCGGATGCTGCTGTGGCTGCTGAGGAGGAGGACGTGGGCGTGAGCGGACGAGAGGAAAATGGTAAAGTCCGACGAGGACTTTGCGGTTTTGGGGTGGGCCGCAGGGCCGATCATCCAATACAGAGCTTAGTGGTATTCTTCTAAGCCTTTTATTGTTCTATGATTTGTTAGCTACGCTCGCCGTTCAGGTGGGGCAGAGCTGGTCGCGGCGTTGATCAAGCATCCCCCGCTGGCAAGTCTCGTTTAAAGACAACGTGGAGCTGCTGGAGGTAAGGACACTTGTTATCAGGGGAGGAGAGCGGTAAGCACAGGAACAGCGAGCGTACGGCCTGCTTCGATCATTCGCTCGCTCCCTCACCCACGACCACGAGAGCGTGCTCCTCTCTCGAACCTCTCTCCTCTCTACTAGCAAGATTGGCAGCGCACTTGCGTTAGCAGAGTATATTCGAGGAGAGGAGTGTATATAACAGCCCATGGAAGACACTGAAGCTTCGATCTCGCTCGAGCCCGAGAGCCATTCGCCTGCCGTGGAGGCCGAGGCTCAGGCCGAGCTCCAGCACTCTCCCCACGACACCGAGCAGCACTCGCAACCTGTCGACGCAGTGCCTGTGCCTGCCACGCTCGATTCTCCTCCTCAAGTATCATCTACCGAAACGAGAGTCGAGGCTCTGCCTGAGGAGCCGCAAGCACAATCATCCAGCGAGGTCGAGGAAGCAGCAGCGACCACCGTCATCGACGACGCCCCGCTCGAGGTAGAGGTGCCTCTCGAACAACATGCGAACCCCGATCCCGCAACAACAACGGCAGCAGCAGTTGTAGCAGCAGTACCAGAAGAAGCACCTGCAGCCACACCAACCACCAGCGAGTCAGAATCAGACGCGTCTTCTGAGACACAAACGCCGCCGCAAGGTGATCGACCGGCCGAGCCTCCGATCGAGCTCGTTGATGGCTTCTCGTACACGGCGGCCTCGGTGGCGCCCGACGAGGTGAGCGAGCCGCCGATCCCTCCGTCGTTCACGGTCGAGTCTTCGGGCAGCGTTGTCGACGATAGCGCTCGTGTGTTGCCCAAGGTGCGCTCGAACCACCGCATCCTCGACCAGCAGCTCCTGGACGAGCTCGAGGAGAATGCCACGGCGTGCGCCGAGAACGTCTCTCACCTGCTCGGCTCGTTGCGCTCGGCTCTCCATGCCGTACGTACCTGGCTCTTTGCACGCGTACCGCGAGCTCGATCTTGACGTCCTTGTTGTGTTTCAAGATCACTGGCATGTCGGTGGACTACATGATGACGTATCGCTCGTCGGTCGACAGCGTCGGCGAGAACGTGACGAACAGCATCCTCGTGATGAACACCTTCATCCGCAACGCGAGGCAGCTGAACGACGGCCTCAAGGGCGCGCAGCACCTCCAAGAAGAGATGTACGTACTGCATCGGATTCGTCTACTTGTCGAGCGAAGCGCACTGCCTTTGCTAATGACCAAGAGAATATCCCCTGTGGCGATTGAACGATGATATTGGCTGGGTCGTGGTCGAGCAGCAAGCAGATCAAGCGACATCTCGATGTATTGGAAGCCAATGTTACCAAGATGCGACGGCCGTCTGGTGCCAAGTGAGCGTCGTTCACTCGAGCGCCACCTCAACACACATCGAGCGAGCGAGCGAGAGAGTGCGTGTGAATTTGTATTGTAGTCGTCTTCACATTGAACATGGCGATCGTGGCAAGCGTAGGTAGGCTGTTGCTGTTGACGCATCGCGTACTGTTGCGTGTGATATCGAGCGTTCAACTAAAACCCCCTAGCACCATACCTACGCTCGAGATTCCAATGTGTGTGATGCTCCCTAACTCGAATCTCCTGCAGTACCGAGACGTAGGCGCGAATCTTTGTGATGGTTCGTTTATCATCTCAACGAGGAAGGCTCATCACTCACGATGGCACGCGATTTGCACGAGTACGCTCGAGCGGTGGCGTGCATTACCACACGAACCACATGGTGAACAATGTCGCCAACGCTGTGAAGAGCGGAGCCACGACGACAGCCGATGCCGACGAAGACGACAGTGCGGGACAGATGCCTTGCGCCGTGAGCGTAAAGTAGAAGCTGCTCCACTCGGCAGCATTCTGGCCCCAGATGGCGGCTGCGAGAGGTCCATTGGCGTAGCCACTGTAGCGTGGGGTGGTCTGGAACCACTGTGCCACCGCCGTGATGTTGCCGCGGTACGAGCACAGCTGCAAGAAGAAGTCGTTGTTGTACTCGAGCTGGTTGTTCACGGCGGTAGCGAGGTCGATGCCGTTGGTCGGGCCATGGCCAGGGTACACGACGGCATCGTCCTTGTAGCGGGTCAACAGCTGAGCCAACCACACATTCCATGCTTGAACGTGCGCTCCCGTGACACCAGGACCAAAGTTGGCTATCAAGAGAGCACTACGTTAGAGTCGAGCCAATTCACTCATGGCTCGTCGGACTCGTCGTCGTCTCGTCGTCGTGGAACTGCGTACCGTGAGCGTTGACGAAAATGTTGTCGCCGACGAACAGCGAGTCCGAACCGCTGTGGTAGAACAAGGCACTCACAGGACACTCGGCAACCGCCACGTTCGAGTCGATGATCAGCGTTTGTTGACCGACGATCATCGCACCATCGGCAACTTGGATCGCGAGCTTCGAATAGTCAAAGGTCTACACCACCAGATCAATCGTCAAACAACGATGCCGATTGATTAATGAAATGTGATCATCATCGCGCGTACACGACGAGCAGCAGCGAGTATTACAGCAAACGAGAACGTACATCTCCAATGACCTGCTCGTTCAAGTTAAGGAACGGCAAGAAGGATGAGAGAGGAACATACAAGACAGTGGCAGGACTCGAAGCAGCCCAGTACTGGAAGCCAGTGTAGTGGTCTGGGTGCGGATGGGTGGCTGTACCGAACGATCGATTGAGCAACCAAGAGAGTGAGATACACCAATCAACCAATCGTTAGGGAACAAGTATTAAACGCACTGATTACGCTCTGGATATCAAGGTTGTTGTTGGCAGCAAAGGTAAGAAGACCCGAGTCATTGGGACCGGTCTTGAAGCCGGTGTCGATCACAAGAGCGTCGTTGGTGGCCGTGTCGTACACGAGGTACAGGTTGGTCTGGAACGGCAGCCCGCCCGATGGAGGGAACGTGGCGTGCTGCGTGAAACCTCGGATCGCAACTGAACCGCCAATCGCGAACCACAATAACGAACCACGAACACGAACAACCAACGAGAGTATGGGGGTTCGTGAGCGACGGTGTACGAGTGCAAGGTGTCGTTTGGGGTTGGCACGTGGGAGTGAGCGATCGATTGAGTGATCGATCCATGGCGCAATTATGGAGCGATTGATTGATGTGGATATCGTACAAGCAGCATCTGCCGAGTCAATGCTCAGAGCCAATACGACCACCACGAGAGCAGCAAGAGCAACAACACGAGCCATAATCGAGCGAGCGAGAGAGCGCAACCAAGCGAATGAGGAGAGCGGCGAGCAAACAAGAGAGTGAGTGAGAGTGGACGACCTCGGCGAAGCAACGCCGAGCACCGAGCTCGAACGCCGAGGGTCCCCCGTCTTTTTGTGCTGGGCCTTTCGGCCTAGGGCTCCGTCAATCAATACAGAGCGAGGGAACTTATCGTTTGGGCTGCGCGGGTGGTGCTCCGGAGGCGAGATTCAATCGCAGAGATTGGTGGGCGGGTGGAAGGGTTCGTGCTGTATTCGTGTGCTGTTTGAAGGAGCGGTAGGACGGCTCAGCGGATGATGCACGCAGTGAGACACCGAGTGGTTCTCTACGCTTGCTCGCTCGTGCTGCCGCTGGTGGTGTCGGTGGTCGCAGCTGGGCTCGGAGAGGCCGTCGTCGTGTAAGCAAGCACCACCCCCTTGGCCGAGGATGCTACATTCGAACTGGCCTCGAGCAGGAGAGAGGGCGCATTTGCCAACGAGGATACCCGGTCGGCGACGGCGCCAGCGACTGCGCCGGCAGCGTCGCTGGTTGCACCTACCACGGAGGATGCGAAGCCGCTGTTTGCACCAGGCAACATCCGTGTGCCACTGCCATCGTAGTGGTTGAAGTGTACCCGCAGCGCACACGACTCGCTGAAGCGCCAGAGCGGCTCACTGAGGTCCGAGTCGCAGAACCTGAAGTCATGCTCGTCCAGCAAGTGTTGCTGGGTCGCCGATGGATCGAGGCGCTGTTGCAATTCACCCAGCCTAACGTCCTTGTCGAGCATCACCCGGCGTCGATGGGTGGATACCTGGCCGTAGAAGATGGCGTACACGTGGATCTTGTCGCATACTTCCTCGCGCGAATCGCGGCCAAGCCTCTTGCGCTTTGGTGGCTCGTCTCCGGCTCGGAGGAGCCCCAAAACCTCCTTGAACGGCTTGAGCGGATCAACCATGATGATTGCACAGCACACGACACGAAAACGAGCACGGGTGAGCGTAGGTAGCAACGAGCGAACAACACAATGTGTGTATTGGTTGACGTCCAACATCACCAATCAGACATCGGTAAGGCTCGGGCAAGGCCTATCGTGCGCCATCGATTTGACTTGGTAGAGAGCAGGTGTCAGACTGTAGCGAACCTCATGGGGAATCACATGACCAGACAACGCTGAGGTGGTTGCTGTTGTGATCGTCGTCGTGGTTGGCGATGGGTTGACGATGCCTGGCGGCGTCGAGCTACCATGATCAAGCGACAATCGAGCATCTCCAGGATCATGAACAAGAGCTCGTTCGGTAGGAGCGAGAACGACGACCACAGCGCAATCGACCGAATCGCCACAAGCGTGAACACGAATTCCTTGATGGCTCTCGGAGCGGCTTGGTGGTGCGCGAGACTCCAGCTCTTGAAGGAGCGCATGGGCTCTGTTGTTCATACACAATGTGATGCAAGTGAGCGCACTAGTGTACACGACAATGTGTGTCATTGAGATGCCTACCATGAGCACGAATCAGCTGGAGGATCTCGCGAGATTCAGCCCATTGTTCGGGTGTGAGCTGGCGGATCTACACCAGCCGTATGGTTGGCAACCCGTGAGCAACAAGCGACCAGCAACGCCAAGGGGGCGCGCCACGTACGTCGGCGATCGAAGTATCGGCACCACGATCGAGAAGAGCCTCGATGCACAAGCGACGACCATTCCTCACGGCAATGTGCAGAGGAGTGTGGCCTTTGGCATCGAGCACATCAATGTTGGCTCGTCGATCGATCAGAATCTCGACGCATTGATGATGGCCGCTTCGTGCTGCATGATGGAGAGGCGCTTGTTCGTGGTGATCGCCAAGAGTGACATTGGCTTTGGCATCGAGCAGCAGCACCAAGCATTGAAGCCTGCCTTCCTTGGCTGCCAGATGCAGAGGCGTCGCGCTGTGCGAGTCGCGAGCGTTGACTCTGGCGCGTTGTTCGATCAGAAGCTCGACGCATTGATGATGGCCGTTTCGTGCTGCATGATGGAGAGCGGATTGGCCGTGGTAATCTCGAGTATCGATATCAGCTTGGGCATCGAGCAGCAGCCCCAAGCAGTCGAGATGGCCGCTCATAGCAGCAGCTTGCAAGGGCGTTCGATGACTCTCATCGACACCATTGGCGTTCGCACGTTGTGCGAGAAGGAGTCTCATCTCAGAGGCCGAGCCTCGGATCGCAGCCGAAACGAGCTGTTGTGTCTGATACATCGAAATGAGAGACGCACGAGATTCGGAAGGGGCTAGGAGCTATCAGGTCGAGGTTGATACCAGGCCACACGGCTTGGGTCAATTGGGTGATTGGTGGGGAGCTCGAGCTGAGAGATAATGTCCGACAGGGGCTCGGGGGTCCGGGAGGTGGTTGCGGCCTTGGAGCTCTCGTGTTGGATTGAGTAGTTGCTTCGCTGCCTGGCGCACCATCCACCTCCTCATCCATCAACACCATCCATCCATCCATCTACCAACACAAGGCTCTCTCGCTCTCACTCTCTGACTTTCTATCTTGTGGTTATCGTAAAGTAGGTATCATTACCTACATCCATCATATATCTCTGCCTTTATACTCGCAAGCGTACCTTCCTACCTATCTATCAATCCATTCATCCAACTCTCTACATCCAATCTCTCTCTCTCTCTCTCTCTCTCTCTCTCTCTCTCTCATATCTTCTACCTTACTCGAGACTCAACATGAAGACTCAAGTGACGATCGAACTCGAACGTATGGAATGGGTGGCCGGCGAGGAAGTACAAGGCGTCGTGAGCGTCTCGTTCAAGGCCTCGAACGCCAACGAGACCGAGGGCGGCGACGTGGTGGTCGGCATCGTGCTCACGGCGCACGGTACCGAGGCCGTCCAATGGCAAGCCGAGAAGGGTGCCATACTCTCCAACAAGAAGGACATCTATCTTCGACAACAGACCATCGATGTACGACTTCCTATGCTTGCTGGTACGTAGACTCGCTCGAGCTCGATCTCGATCTCTATCTCGATCTCGATCTCGATCTCTATCTCGATCTCGATCTCGATCTCTATCTCGATCTCTGTCTGGATTTCGTTCGATTCGATATCGTATCGAGAGTGTTATCGATATCACTCGCTCACTCATCTACGACGCTATGATTGACCACTACACATGCATAATCTATTGCGTGTATGTTCCCGTCTCTCTCTCTCTTGTATATTCAGGTCAAACTCATCGAGTTCCATTTACGACAATCTTTGATGCTACGGATTGTTGTACCTCGATCGCATTCGTTCATCGCAACAACACGGCCGCCAGTGTCTCGTATCAGATCGACGCGAGCTTGGTGTACGAGCTCGCACGAGCGCAAGCGACCTCGGCTCCACTCGCAACGGCTCGCGTGTCGATCTTTGAGCCATTCACCGCTCGAATGCATCCATTGGTCACGGACCAGAGCGAGAGCTTTCTGTTCTCGCGAGGCGAGCTGCACTCGACGCTCAGCCTCCCGCGCCAAGTCTATCACATGGGCGATTGCATCCAAGCCACCCTTCGCATCCGTAACTCGACCAATCGCGAGATCAAGGCCGTATGCCTGCGTGTCGATCGCATTCTATGCTTGAGATTGGCGTCGATGAGCTCGGCATTCCAAGCGCCAAACTCGCCCATTACCACTGTTCCAAGCACTCGTCAGATTGATTCAAGTATGTTATCATGAGGCAAATCATTCGGGGTTTTGAGCCACTCTCAGATGAACCTACTCGCTCTCGTATTGGTTTGTACTATTATCTAGTCTTTTCACAACGATTTCTTGTGACTGAGCTTGAGAACTTGGAAGAGAAGGTCTTTGATATTCCAATCGATCAAGCTTATTCACCATGCATCAATGGTCATTTGATTACATTGCAATATCAAGTATGTAGTAACCTTGGCCCTCTCTCTCTCTCTCTCTCATTCACTGACTGGTATCATTCACGTAATAACAATGTGTGTATCTATTAGGTGAGTGTTCTAGTTGAAGTTGGAGGTTTCACTGGAGGCATGCTTCGAATTGCATTGCCATTGATCATTTGCCATTCACTCGTACAATTGGCAGGATTGAGTGAGTCGGGACACACGATTCCATCGGGTATCGGTGAGGTTCGAGTCGGAGCAGACGATAACGAATTCTCAATGCCACCCAATGCCGGTGAGGAGAATTCTCCTGATGGACATCGACTAGTATCTGGAGATTCATTGGTATGTGTTCAAAAGTAGACAACAACTACTACCATCGATCATTCTTCTTGTTGTTAACACAATGAATAATGATATTCGTTGGGGTGAGTAGCCTGGAGTAGTATCATTTCAAGCAAGTCGAATGTATTACTTTGATGTACCCGATCTTCTCAAGAACGAAATCTTGACCGTACGAGTACAAACGACATCAGGAGCAACCAACTTGTTTGCTCGATTCGGTGATAAGCCTGGATTCTTTAACCAAGATGCTACTGGAAAAGAAACTGGTCCAGGTATGTATCTCACTCTCTTCATAATTATCACTCACTCACTCACTCACTCACTCACTAACTAACTAATGAATGAATGAATGAATGGAATTTTAGGTGAACATGTCATCATATTGGGACGACATACATTACCTCGATTGTATACGGGTCGATGGTATTTTCGAGTATTGGGTAAGAGTATCTTGCGAGACTCTACCTATACGATTACGGCCGATTTACAATCACATACCGAAATGATGCGTCAACAAACCTTTAGTGATTCGGCTGAGGAAGTAGTTTACGAGAATGAAAGGTACAATCACAATCTACATCTATACTTTCTCGTAGCACACAGTGAACGAACACTATTTGCTCATTGCTAATATACGCGTGTATGTGTGTGTGTGAATATTCTAGTCGTATCACACCATTCACTGCATGGTCACCTGGTAACCTGATCAACTATCCTCCATGGTCGGATGCTCATGGAAATGGATTGCCTTGCAAGGAAGACATTCCATTGCCTGACTTTAATTGGACCTGGAAGGGCAAGTGGCGTATCGATTACGGCAAGCAAGTCTTGTCGTTGGCCGACAGTACCGACAGCACCCGCGCACCGACGGTACCGTCGACCGATGCCGAAGGATGGCAGTATGCCTTGACGTGGGGAGCGACATGGGGTCCGTCACCGACACCAACCACCTTTGTGCGCCGACGCAAGTGGGTGTGTACTCGAGTACTCAAGACCAAGGACGAAAAGTCGCAAAGCCTTCAACCATCGAGTGATTCCATTGCACACATTGAGAACCTGATCGATGAGTTCGAGGTCATGACGCCATCGCCCAAGTCGACCGTCGTTGAAGCCACTGAACAAGATCAAGCAACCGCAACCTCAACCTCGACTTCGACATCCAGTACCACAACTACTACGAGCACGGTTCCAATCTTGCCACTCGAATCGCTACTCGAACAACCGGTCGGCGCGCAAGAAGGAGCATTCGTCAACGAGCCTCCAGTATCGCATACTGGTGCAACTGGAGACGCAGCGCCACCAGAAGACGATGGTGACAACGAGTACTCACGATTCACCTCCGAGTTCCGTAGCCCATCGCCGCCTCATGCGTCGGCCGCTTCAAGCGAGCAGGACGAGCAGATTCTGTTTCTTCTGGCGCAACAAGAGCGATTGCGCGTCGAGGAAGAGGCCAACATGCAGCGACTGCAACTCGAGTACGAACAGAAGCGTCAACAACGAGAGGTCGAACAACGCGAGCGTGAGCAAGCATGGATCAAGAGCCAAGAGCAACTTCGACAAAAGCTTCAAGAGGAAGAATCGCGTCTTCAACACATTCAACAACTCCATCATCAACATCATCATCCTCAACAACAACAGCCTCTTTCGCAGCAAGAGGAGCAAGGGGAGCAAGAGGAGCAAGCACATCAACAAGAACAACACGATCAAGATTCTTCTTCAAGTAACGATCAATCTACTCTACTCGAATCTCCTGCTACCACAAGCCCGCTTCCCATCACTACGAGCTCCGTAGAGGTACCGGCAACAACCGACAATACGATCCTTCAAGTAGAACCTCCTCCCAACACTATCGTTGACGCCACCAGCATCCCCGAGTCATCATCAGAACCAACTCAACAACAAGAAGAGCTCTTACCTCCAGTCCCTGCGACACCAGCAACACCATTTCTACTGTCGTTCGAGAGTTCGGCCTTGGAAGGTGATGATGTAGAAGCCATGTTTGAAGCTGTCTCGGATGATGAGGAAGATGGAGATGACAACCATGGTGATGCTGACTAAGTTGTAGGTCCTTCTACCCCTCCATCCTTCTATCCATCCATCTATCAATCCACCTGTCTAGCAAACTTTCCAATCATTTCGTTCGTGTCACGCGCACATTCATCGATGCTTGGTAATATGTTTCATCACTTTGATTCAATACATACATTACAACGTCTTTACAACAATGGGATTAGGAATTCCAAACTAAACTAGCACTCGTTTCTGTTGTAGTTGTAGTGGTACCACTATCATCTCCATCATCCTCGTCATCCTCATCGTCTTCGATATGAACCATTCGGTATGTCTCACGTGGCAACAGCTTCAAGTACGAAATACAATCCCAAATATAAAGCCAAGCTACACACACAGAGAGAGAGAGATACAAACAGAACGATTAGTACATATTCCAGACCTCAAGAAGAGCAAGTGGGACATACAAACTGGATGGATACTCGTACTCAAAAAGAGTACCTCGGCATCATCGCCAGGATCAGTTGGATTACACACGAGCAAGATTTGCGCTTGCTCTCGTTCGACCGTTTGCTTGGTGTTGGAGGCTGCTGGAGGTGGTTCGGTAATGATCGTAGCACCGGCAACTTGAAGGATTTGAAGCATGTCAGCGCGTTGGAGTCCTTGAATGCTGTCGGCCAGGAACACTTGCCAACCATGAAACAACAGACTCATGGCGGCGCCAGCTTGTGCCTTGGCGAGCCGAGCGGTCTTGGGAATGTCTTGTGCATCGAGAATGCACGTATCACCAATAACCTCGTGTGGTTCCTCGGTAGCCCACGAGCATTGTTGACAACTCTCGGCAACCCAATCAAAGGTAACGATCCAGATACCAGCCAACAATGCTAGTGCATACTTGGTCGATCGTTGAACTCGACGATTCTCTGGAACATCCCATACTACAAGATGAGTTGCTTCCGGTGTCCAATTACGTTCAAGTCTTCCTCCAACTCGTCGAAAGAGTATTCTCATCTACACCCATCAAATCCAAATCCAACCAATCAATCAACCAATCAATCAATCGATCAATGAATCCAATCAATGAACATTACTCGAGAATGATAGATAAATAGATACATACACGATCTTCTTGAGTCTTGGGAAATGAGCTACCATTCTCCGAGATGACAATCACGGGTCCATTGGTAGGAGTCGAACGAACACGACCAGAAGCGGAGATTCGACCAGTAGAAGAGGTTCTTGTCGAGGTTCCTCGTAAACGAGTGATGCTACTCGTATTGCTACCGCTACTGCTCGGTTGAGACATTTGCAAGGTCGTAGCAGAGCTTGGAGGTGATGATGGTGATCCTGATGCAACGACTGTTGTTGCAGAAGAGAGTGGTGGCGAAGATGATATCGATGGAGGAGTACGAGATGGCTCGGTAGTCGTCGTCGTTGTCGTCGTCGCAGTGGTGATAGTAGCAACAGGAGGAGCAAGTGGTGACTGGTGAGAACGAGCACGTGTTTCGAGCTCTTGAATCGAACTCTTGAAACCCGAGAGTTGTTGTGCAACTTGATCTGCAAACGAGGATGGCGTTGTTGATCCCGCCACCGCCGCCGCTGCTGCCGTTGACTTGGTGGGAGAAGTTGGAGGGATGATCTTGAGAGGTGATCCAGTTGCACTCTTGATGGGAGAGGTCGGAGGAGTAAAGAGTACTCCTCCGTCGGTCTCTAGCGATGCTCGTACAGCTCTACCATTACGTCCCGTTCGGGCCGAACGTTTGGTTGCAGAGCCTCTGCTGCTTGTACTGGCGCTTGCTGTTGCCGCCAACGGTGTGACGGGAGCAGTGGCCGAGTAGTGTTGTGTCGGCGAGGTTGGAATCGGTTGTGTCGGTGAGACGGCAAACGAGCCCGGTGTGTGATGCACCGCAGCGATCGAGCGCAACGGAGTAGAGGTACCACTAACAGCTTGGGTAGGACTCGGTGGTTGGCTCGGTTGTGTGTCAACGAGACCAATGCTCGTCGTACGCATGGTGGTCGGTGTCGGTTGAGCAACATCGTCGAGTACGCGTGCTACCATCGGCGACGGCGTATGGCTACCATCGAATCGCCACGCACCCATGGGCGAGTTCTCATCGTTCGTGGTGGGATGGATCGGCCACTTGGGTGTTGTCGTGGTGGTCGTGGTGGTGGTGGTGGTATTGTTGTTGACTGAGAGTGTAGGAGCAATCGGCGTCGCGATAGCTGTCATGGTAGGAGTCGTTTGTACCACAAGCATTGTCGCAGGCGTGACGGGTGATTGGAGAGGTTGTGTTGGTGTTGGAGCTTGAGACATGAAATGCGTCGGTGATATGGGTTGTTGCTGTTGTTGTGGTTGGTTGGCGTTCGTAGTGGTCGTACTCGTCGTAGCGCTCGTGGAGGTCGTGATGGTGGTGGTGGTACGGTGAGCGAGTTGGCCGTGTTGCAGTTGAGCAAGCAATCGTTGATACGATTCATCATCATCGTCATCCTCGGTCGTTGCACTTTCGAGTGTCCGAGTTGGAGCGAGGCTCTTGGAGGGTGAAGAGGAAGCCGAAAGGGCAGCCAAACGTGGTGCACCATCATCGTCTTCCTCATCCGAGTCGTACAGATCGACGGCGTCAGGTTCGACATCGGACGATAGCACTTCGAGAACCATGGCATGAGCTCGGGAGCTTTTGGTCGGGCTCGATGTTCGATCGGTTCCTGTCGTCGTCGTCGTCGTCAGCGTACTCGTCACCGATGGTAGCAATGAGCGATTCGATGGATGAGGAGTCGGTCGTGATGCTTGTGAGCTCGAGCTCTCCGAGTTATCCAGATCGGCACTCTCGCTGGTGTTGAACGGATTCGTTGAGGGAATCGAATTGGTCGTCGCACTGTGGGATGATGTTGCGGCTGTTATGGTAGTCATGGAAGGTAGCGAAGGAGGAGAGGATGGAGAGATCCATGCTCCTTGTGATGCAATCGAGTTGTTGTTGTTGTTGGCGTTGGTATTGGCATTGATATTGACAGCAGATAGAGTCGGTGGTGATCGCGTCGTACTTCCACGAAAGGATGAAGATACGCTACTGGATTGCGAAAAGATCATGGGTTGGGTGCCAGGACCGCTTGGCGTTGGCTCCGTGTCACCTGCACCATGAGAGCGTGGAACGAGGACGTGCTCTGGCTCTTCTCCTTCGGTAGCATCCATTATCGTGAAAGTGATGCCTCCGAGAGAACTCGAACTTGAGCGATCGGATGTCGTCGTGGTCGTAGTGGTAGTAGTTGCAGTGGCAGTGGTATGTAATGGATGTTGCGAAAAGGCAATCGAGGGCGAGTTGGTGGTACGGTCGATATTGTGAGATGAATAGTCGATAGTCATCGAGTTGGAGTCGCTTGAATCGGCCGCTAGTGAATTGTTGGGCATATTCACAATCTCGGGTGAGGCAAAGAACGATGCCGACGAGGTTAGAGGTTCTACTGGAGGGGAGCAAGGTTCGCGTCGTTCAACCTCCATCGCCGTCGTCGTTGTCGTCGTGGTCGTCGTTGTGGCAAGATCATCTGGTTGAGGCAAAGATGGAACGGCAGCATTGATGCCGTCATCATCGGCAACGAGAGAATACTCTCGAAACTGCGTGTCGGCATGCTTGGGCTTCTTGGTGGCCTTGGATGAGCTCGTTGGTGTCACGCGTTGACGTTTCGGGGCTGGTGTCGGATCTTCATCGGCGATCGGCAGGTAGCGACTTGCTGAGCGGCCGCGCTTTCGATTACCTCCTCCACCACTCGTGTTCGTTGTCGTTGTCGTGGTGGAGGTGGTCGCAGTGGAAGTGGACGGAGTAGCAGTACTTGGAACAAACTCAAAGATTGCCATTCGGTCAGCGTCGGGGCTATTGGTGAGTTCGAGTGCACCGACAGTACTTAACTTGGTTGGTGATCGACCACGTGATGAGCTTCTGCCGGTGGCTGATCGATCGCTGGACGACTTGATACTCTTGCCCTTGTTCTTGGCGGTAGTCTTCTTGGGTGCGGGTTGTGAGCGAGTGGTCTTGGTCTTCTTGCTGGTGCTCGAGTCTGACTCGAGAGATTCAAGAGCTTGCCCACGAGGTCGTCGAACGGGATTGAGTGTCGTCTGCTTGTAGATGACCTTCTTGCGCTTCGGTTTGGTGTCAAGGAGAAAGTCATCGTCTGAGTCTTGCTCATTGTCATCATCATCATCGTCGTCGTCAAGCAACGAGATGCTCTTGACCGTTCGATCCAGCCGTTTGAGTCGCTTCGTGGCCTTGGGTCGTGCCTCGACCTCGACCTCGACCTCAGCCTCGACCTCGAGCTTGACATCAACAGCATTCTTGTCGTCATCCTCATAGCCATCCGTGTCATTGTCATCATCCGAACCGAGATCAGCAGTTTCGACCAACTGCGCTTCGATGGAGCAAGGTGCGAATGCGGGTGCAGCTTCGGTGTTGAGTTCCTCTTGCTTTGACGACAAGTCTACGATCGGTTGTCCGTGTGGCGACCGAGCAGGCGACTGTACTCTGGCCTTCGTGGGAGATTGACGACGAGTTCGTGGAGATTGTGACGAACTGGTCGACGACGATGATGATTGAGACGAGGAGGTCGACGTCGAGACTGCTGATGGTGCAGGTTGTGAGGCAGAGGTCGAAGGCTGGCTGTGTATCGATAGCACACGAAGTGCGAGGGGCGACTTGAGAGTCGGGGCCAGTTGCGTCCGCACGTTGGAGAGATGCTGGTCACGCCAAGTGAGTAGCGGCGTGCCATTGAGCGTGATGCATGCCCAGCCGAGATACTCATCGGGCTCGCTGCCGTCCGAGAGATCACGCCGCCACCGCGAGCGACCGAGGCACTTGGTAGCAATGAGCGTGAGCCAGCTGCGAATGTCGGGCAAGGTCTCGGCGCTTGCAAGCAGCTTGTGCTTGGCTGGTTGGAGCCAGCCGTTCTTGACGGCCGTCGCCATGAACACATGATCGTCGGGTCGGTTCGAGACGTTGGTATTGTCCTTCGAGATGGTCAAGATCAACGTGGCAGGTAGTCGGATATGCGAGTTCCTAAGGCACAGTATTATCGATGCAAGTGAGCGTCACAGCGTCACATTCTACTTTGCGTTGGAGTCATGACAAGAGGTGATGGATACATACTTGAACAAATCAGACAAGGATACGAATACACTACCACGAGTGCTACGTGTTGAGCTCTGAGATGACGACGACGATGGTGGTAACATGGTACTCACGCCAGCAGCGCTACGTGTCGAACGACGAGGTTGTGACGATGACACACTCGCACGAGTACGTTGTTCTCTCTTGGTTCGTGGCGTTTGCGACTTTGTGCTACGTTGGTCAGATTCTGTGGTAGCTGAGATCATCGTGGTCGTTGTGGGCGTAGTAGTCGTGGTGGTGGTCGTGGCGGCGGCGGTGATCGTCGTAGGGTTTGTTGCTACCCTCTCGGAGCCGTCGTCAGTCGAAGCACTCTCTTGTGAGTACGACAACGCCGAAGACGCTTGCGGTGCTGTGATGACCGCATGTCGTATCGAGTCTAGTGCAGCGATAGCCGAGCTACCAAGTGAACCAGATCCCGAACCAGTCGAGCTTTGTAGTCGCAACAACTGCACCAAGCGTTCGGGACTCGAAGTGCGCGAGAGTGAGTGGCTGGCCTCAAAATCTTGCAACAAGTCGATGCTCGCCTGATCCTCAGTGTGGTCGTTGCTGCTGCAGCGTATGTCCATCTTCAAAGATTGGGCAACGATATCTGTAGAAGCGCCGACGGTGCTCGTGCAAGAGACTGGTGTCTCGGTGGCGGTGGTTGCAGCAACGTCTGTCGAGTGTGCAATGTGCGAAAGTGATACCGCCGAGTCTTCGACTTGGATCTGAGAGAAGGCCGAATACAATGAGGCAGCAGCGGTAAATGATACCTCGCGATGTGGACGACGAATCTTGGAGGTTGTCGGTTCAACGTCGATCGACTCGCAAGAAGTCGACTGTTCCACGTGTGGAGCGACAGAGGATGCAGCAGGAGGCAGATGCTGTTGGAGTGATGCTGATGGCTCGATAGGTTGCGAGAGCGTTGGTTGTGAGCGGGCGTGGTATTGGCTTTGTTGTTGCGCCTGAGACTCGAGTACCTCGTCGAGGCTACTCGGACAGCTGAAGGTGAAGTCCGGGTCGATCAGCAACGACAAGCACCCCGTGTCCTCCTCGTCCGTGTTCGTCGCGCTTGCATCGTCATACGGTGGCGGTGGTGGTGGCGTCGTTTTTGATAGATCCACGATGGTTTCAAGAAGCCACGGAGCCACTCTCTCAACAAACGAATCGAGCACCAACACACAGAAAGGAAAGGATGCACACGAGGAGAGAGTGTGAGTGTGGAGCAAGGAAGAGGGCGAGCAACACACTGAGCGAGGCAGCACAGAGGAAAAGCACGAGGAAGGAGGACACTTCGAGGAAGCGATTGGGACGGGATTGTTGGTTGTTTCACGATAGCGCGATAACGCGATAGCGCGATAACACGATAACACGGTCTGGCGTCATCACTTCGTCTCTCGGCCACATCACAACATCACATCAACAACAGCAGCAGCAGATCTCTCAGCGTATCACGATGGTCTCGCGCCTCGGTATCCCTCACCAACTCGGTGAGTTGGTGATTGCTATCATGGTGGCGATGATGGTGGTGGTGGTCAACGCTTCCGAGGAGTTCC
>Ga0209935_1001082_pt1 | contig 49328 bp, 76 predicted proteins | sample ThiBio_1000_plan_2_FD_183958 | JGI IMG/M metagenome (GOLD analysis project Ga0209935, IMG submission 183958) | Wastewater bioreactor microbial communities from Cape Town, South Africa - Thiocy_cont_1000_plan (SPAdes) | ecosystem: Engineered > Bioreactor > Thiocyanate-remediating >... | reverse complement strand
TGATGATGATGATGATGATGATGATGATGATGATGATGATGATGATGATGATGATGATGATGATGATGATGATGATGATGATGATGATGATGATGATGATGATGATGATGATGATGATGATGATACGTCGAGCGTACACAGACGACAGCATCGATCTGCTACAGGGCTCGACCTTCCGACGCCGCGGGCGGCCTTCTGAGCTATTCTATGGCTTTGGAGGTACCACACACCCCAACACACACTCTCTCTCTCTGTCTCTGCTGCATCGAGACCATGCGCCAAGCTGGCCGAATCACGTCTAGCACTCTAACAACGGCGTTCGAGCAAGGTATGACACGCCCCGAGCTGTTCGCCTGCCCCTACTGCGGAAGCGATGGCCTCAACGAGCCGGCCCTCGTCGATCACGTACTCTCCGATCATGCCGACGAGGAGGAGTCGATGGTATCTCTCTACACGCGCGCAGTCCCCTCGCGATACCTGCTGTGAGCTGCGTTGTTAATACCAACGCTTGAACCATCGCAAGGTCTGTCCGATTTGTGCTTCGCAGCCCGGAGGCGACCCGAACTACGTGAGCTCCGACTTCCTCAACCACCTGCAACTGCGCCATCGAGGCTCGACCTCCAAACTTACCCGAGGAATGCCGCCGTCGCGTGGTCGCCGACATCGCATCCGCGAGCTCGATGAACCCGAGTTCTCGGGCTTCCACCACGACTCGACGCGCGGAGGTCGCTTCCGCGGCTTCTCGTACTTTGAGTCGGGCGCTGGTGCCGCCGGTCTTACACGCGACGAATGGAAGAGCCAGAAGGAGCGCGTCGAGAGCAAGCGCCGCAAAAAGTCCAAGGTCTCACTCAATACGCTCCACGTCAAACGGTATGACACGATGGCGATCACGCATCCTCGGGAACGGAACGGAACGGAACGCCATACTGACACGACGTGCTCGATGTGACGCGATGGCTGCAGGCCTACACAACCGCCCTTGACCGAGGCCGAGAGAAAGGAGCGAGACATCTCGCGTATGATGAAGGCCGTCTTCCTGCAGGAGATCATCACCTCGACCCTGATCGATGAGTCCAAGACCTCTGCCTCTCCATCGCCAACAGCGGGCACGGCAGCATGGTCCGCGAGCACCGCGTCCTCGGGATCGAGTACATCGAGCGTAACTCAACAAGCCTCTTCTTGAGAGCTCGGTGGTGATGATACAAAGCCTTTTCTCTCTTCCAAGTGCTGCTGTAGTTTAGTGAAGTCGGCCATGGATTCAAAGACTTCGCAAACTAACCAATGAAACCAAGGCAGACGCAATAGCGTGCTCGCAACGCTGCAAACAAATGCCAATAACTATGATGATGTTGTTGATGATAGAATGATGAGAATGATGATGATGATGATGATGATGATGATGATGATGATGATGATGATGATGATGATGATGATGATGATGATGATGATGATGATGATAACTACCACTATGCTTCTTCAGCTTGTAATACATAAACAAATCACCGATTGCCAGCCGTGTAGCACAACGAGAAAGATAAGATACCATAAGATAGACTGACTAGCTACGTGCTGGCACCGGGCTCTACTCTGAACTTGTATAGCCGCAAGAGAGCAAGCCGCGGCTGAGGACCATATGCTGACGGTGACGAGGCGGTGGTGATGGCTGTGGCTTACTGCGGCACGGCAGGAGGAGGAGCGCCGCGAGGAGCGCCTCGGCCTCGTGGTGCACCTCGGCCTCGCGGAGCAACCACCGGTGCAGGTGCAGCTGCTGTGCCATCGGCCTCAGCCTCGCCTTCGCTCACGAGCGCTACGTATCCGGGAGTCGATTGCGGACGCGCTCGGCCGCGAAGTGCGCGGGCCGCTGCCGAGGCGCCACTGAGCGGAATTAACCGCGGCGCCTCTCCCGCGTCTTGTCGAGTCGGCAGCGGCCGATGCACAGGCCGCGCGCCGCCGCCACCGCGCGCCGCCGTCGGTGTACTTTCTGGGGCAGTGGCCTCCGGCGCAGCCTTGGCCGGGCTTGCTACTCGCACGCCTGCGGGTGGCAGCGGCCGTGCTTTCACGGGAAGGCCGCCAGTACTGGGCGGTGCCCGTGTGGGCAGCCGTCGGGATGCGGCACTGCTCGAGCCCGCGGTGGTGACTGCCACGGCGGTAGCAGGCTTGTTTGGAACCTCAGGGCTTTCGATCACGGGGGCAGTCTGGGGGCTGGCCGTTCGTGCAGCCGCGCTGTTGGCGCCCACTTCCTCCTCGCCCTCAACCTGCTGAAGCTCGGGTTCGGGTTCGGGTTCGGGTTCGGGCTGAGGCTCGGGCTCAGGCTCAGGCTCAGGCTCAGACTCGGGCTCGGGCTCGGGCTCGGGCTCGGGCTCGGGCTCGGGCTCGGATGGTTGCCTGGTAGCAGCAGCAGCGGTCTGAAGGATGCGCACGTACGACTCGGGGAAGATACCATACTTGCCTTCCCACTCGCCAAACAGCCAGCCGGACTCGAGCTCGTCGTGATGAAACAGCTTGACGATGGCCCCTTTCTGTGAGCGCCAGCAGCAGCAGTCCGATTAGCACAAACCTCCCGGCATCAATTGATTGGGTGGAATGAATGGCGTGAGCAAGGCCGTACCGGCAGCGTAAGCTCATCCTCACATTCGGCCCAGAACTCCCAAGTGACCTCGGCCGATCCAACCGGAACAAGCTCGGCCTCAGAAACTATCTCTTGCACCGGCTCGGGCGCCGCTGCCGCTTCTGGAACCGGTGGTTGTTCAGGCGGTGGAGGTGATGTTGTGAGGCTCAAACTCGGTGAGCGGCCAGTGCGCGGCTGCGCGGGCGTGAATTTCGCCGGTGGCGGTGTCAATGATGTCGCAGGTGTCGGAACCGGCGCGGTGGTGGCAGGTGCCGGAGTCGGCGTCGTGGCAGGAATGGGGCCAGAGGCAGCGGCAGCGATACCAGCCGCACTCGTCGCTGGCTTCGGCGGCACGGGAGGAGGTGGCAGCTTGGCTTTGGCTGCGGCTCGTTTCGCCGAGTCTTGTTGGCCCTGCTGAGCAAGGTGCTGCTGCGTCTTGCGCGCAACGTCCAGCGAGAGGTCGTGGAACGAGATGGCTCGTGGCTTGATACCACCGATGGCCATGGCAGCTTCGAACTGGTCCAGCTTCACGGCAATGTCGAAGGCCGTTTGCTTAATGTCGTTGGTGATCGATTTGTCGGCCTAGGTGTCGCAGGGCTTCAATGATGAGTAACAAGGACGGCAGAAGCAGCTGCACACAGCTCAACGTACACCACAGCTCACGAGCTTCTTGGCCACATGGCCACTTCCGGAGCGAGCAGCAAAATGCAGCGCCGTCTCTCCATCTCTACACAACCACGCTCTCGTCGGTTAGCCAGGTGGATTCTCGTGCCTCGTCGGCGAGCTATCCATCATCTCACGTACGTAGTCAGCGCATTCGGGTTGGCTTTGAGCTCGAGCAAAATACCGACCGCCACCTCGTTGCATGCCAAAGCGGCAGCGTGTAATACAGTCTCACTCTTTTTGTTGGTGAGTGTCAACAGCGGTTGCCTGCCACGAGAAACGAACGCCATTGCACAGGCGATGAGTCACTGGTGCGCGCGACCTGCAGCACCGCCGCGAGCACGATCGGTACCGAAGCTTCGGGAGCGAGATCATGTCCTTCAGCAACTGTATGTAGACCACTTCATCTCCTTCCTTCACGCGCATGCGGACCAAGTAATGAATCGCGGCGTTGCCTCGAACATCGACCAAACCAGGGTCGCAGTCTTCGAGCAACATGATGTTGCGGCACAACTGTACTCGCGTTACCAAGCCACCAGAGTTGCGCGTCACTCACTTCGTTCAACGTTGCACGTCGGTAGAAGCGCCTGCACGTACCTGCAATCGGTCTCGCTTGGTGCTGCTAAACGAGCAGCACAGATGCAAGCCGGTGCTGCCGTTGATATCTTGTTCGTTGATATCGTAGTCTCCAGCTGCAAGGTACGAGAGCGGCGATGCAGTGAGTAACCAACTCCAACGACGACAAGACCGACAACGACCACGACAATGACACATACTGGCCAGAAGCGATTGTATGGTAGCCCAGTCGGACATGAGAATCTGTGAGCGAGCAAACAGACAAACATGCGCGAGTTAAGCCGCTGTGTGTGTGTGTGTGTGTGTGTGTGTGTGTGTGTGTGTGTCTCAGACAATCCTGCAACTGCAACACTACGTACAGCCTCCTCGAGCGGCGTGAACGGATCCGAGTCGCGCTTCGCATGCTCCCAGATATCCAACACGGTCTTGCATTCGTTCTCATGTCGGCACAGCGCGCTGATAACCAGGCCCGAGATGGGTACAATATGAAAGTTGCTTCCCGAGTAGTCTGGATCCTCCATTCGGCTCATCTCGAGCAGGTACTCAATATCCAGCAACAGGTTTCGGATATCTTGGTCCTGTTATCGAGAGAGCGCGCTCGTGAGTGAGTGAGAGAGCGAGAGAGAGAGAGAGAGACATGCGAATCGGTAATAGTTTCGTACTTCTATGGCCATAGATCGAGCAATATCAAGGATCTCAGGTGGTGAGGGGTCGCCTGGGATGCTCAACTCCTCGCGGAGCACGAGGGCACAATCACGCATGTAGTTGTTGATGTTGGGATAGACGGCCTTCTTGGTTTCGTCAATCAGTTGTGCCAACTGTACAAACAACAGCCACGCACCGTGCGTTAGAAGCCAGCAACAACATACTCGAGTAGCGTAAGAAGCAGTAACAGCGCCGGCGTACACGAAAGACATCAGTGCCCGAGCTGAAGGACTTGAGAATACGCTTGAGCAGGATGATATTTCTCTTGACGGCATGCGTGCTGGTCGGCGGTTGATCCGTGTAATTGAAAGGCACGGCGTTGATGTCGTAACCACTGTAGACCGACCGACATGCGTGCAGCACGAGATGCAGTTCGTTCGTTACTCGGCGAGATCGAAACGACAAGCGTAGGCGTTTACAATCACACGCACTTGTGTGCCAAGAAGCGATTGACACGAGCTCGCACTTGAGCTAGCCACCACTTACTGACGTCGGCCTTTCGGTGGCCGGCAATGATTTGCATCTTTTGTGATGCAATGTCCTCGACTATCAAAAACGTACGTGGTCGTTAGGGAGGGAGGAGCTTGCCTCTGCACCAAGAATAACGCATGGAATACGTACTGGCAGCAGCGCACACGGCGCGATATTCTTCGAGTGAAGAGATGTATGCACCGGCTGCGTCAAACTCCTGAAGGTTCTTTGTTCGACGAGCGCGAGTAGGAGCGAACGACTCCCACTAGATTATTCGCACCCGACAACCGACGAGGGTAATGAATGTTAGAGCCGATTCGTTCGGTTCACGGTTGACGATTGACGTCGTCAACCACATACCGGCTTGGCTTTGCTCTGCTTTTCCAAGTGGTGCTGGACCAACAGTTGCATCTTGGCGCGGACTTCACCAAGGAGCTCCTCGTTCTACAACAACGCGAGAGACGCGACACATATGCCGAGGCATGACAACACAATACACGTTGCGGTGAGATGGTACGGCACAGGCGCAGTTCCCAATGCATCGTGGTGTGCAACAGCTGCTGGGAACCGTACCAGCTCAGACTTGAGTTGTTGGAGGATGCGAAAGTTTGTTTCAATCGACGAGAGACGTCGAATGGTCTGTTGGTTCTTGAGTGCGAGATCGAGTGCTTCCATATCGACTCCAGCTTTCGTGAGTTGCTGATGAACTCGCTGTGGGTTTGAATAGAACAATGGGCAAGATTGTCAATCAAGTTAGCAATCATCGAATCGTATGTCGCCGGGACGCGACTACCACGGACCATTTTACACCAATCCATAAACTCAGCATAGACACTATCGTCAGGTAGTTGAATGTAACTCTCCAATTCCTCAGCTGAGGCATCCATATGAGAGAGAGAGAGAGAGCAAGAGAGAGCAAGAAAGAGAAGGTACGTAAGGGATTGAAGATATGTATACAAGTTGGTGTGGGTTGAGGGCAACGTACGATCTTCGATGGCTTGAATCTCGTCATACAACTGTTGGCTCAAGGGAAATACGTTATGGATTCCAATCGAGTGGCTGGAGATCTCGGTTGGCGCGAGGAACACCTGACTACAGCAATTGCGACAAGGGTGATGCCAAGTGAGCGCGCCGAAGGAGAGGGCAATGGTGAGAAGCGTACGGCAAGCCAAGGACATCACATACATGAGCGCCTCACCGGTGTTGTTGGCGACACGACCGATGATGAATCGGTCCGATTGGTTGTTGGCAGATATCAGCTGCTCGATTTGCTGGCGACTGAAGGAGGCGTCGGTGGCTGTTTCATGGAGAAAGCTTCCAACCGAGTCCTGGATCGAGGTGCCCTCGATGCGCACCAGCACGACGCTTCCCTGCAAGCGTGGCGGTGAGAACGAAGTGTGCCAACGCGAGCCTGCTGAGCGAGAGCGACGCTCTACGTACTTCAGGGATGTTGTGGACGCCGCGACGATAGGCGCAGAACTCTTGCAGCGGTCGGATTGCTCCAAGCTTTCCATCGTGCGTCGACCATTCCAAGACCTACGGCGAGTGTGATTCACATGAGTACGCAAAGAGGTGAACGCAAGAGAGCGAGAGAGAGAGGCCGCGTGTGTGTGTCGAAGAGACGCTACCTTGATTAGCAGGTCCTCATACAGCGTCTTGTACTCAGCATCGCGTCGTTTCTCCGAGAGTAGCTTGGATTTCTCGTGCTCCGAGAGACGTATACAAGACAGCGCAAACTGCTTGGTAGGAGACTGTGAAGCGCGCACACAAACACACATATGTGCAGCCCTCGTTCAATACGGTGGTCGTATATGAAGTGTGGTGATCAAGAGCTCTCTCTCTCTCTCTCTCACTGTCTGTCTTGCGAGCGAGTGATATGTCGTACCATGCCGATCAAGGCCGAGTAGGGATCGATCACATGCCGCCGAAAGAACGAGCACAACTCCTCTGCCTCGAGCATCAAGTCCGTGGGCCATAGCGGCTGGTATCCTTCGAGTAGGGTCGCGTACTTTTCAGCGCTACGCATGCACATATATCAAGGTCCACGTATGATAGCCGAGCATACGAACGAGTAAGTGAGTGAGTGAGTGAGTGAGTCGGCGTATGTGTAGTTGTTGTATCGAACAAGCTTCAAGCATGGTTCTAGCGCACCTCGAGGGAGTCAGGAGGTTGTGGTGCTTGTTCTTGCCCTCGTTCATGTAGTCGTAGATGATCATACTCCATGAACTCTCCTCGGAGCTTTGTTTGTGGAACACCATCATCAAGAGCCTACGTATGTGTTGCACGTCGTACGGGTGTATGGTTAACGACCTTGGATCGCAGCCAGACGTCGAGCGCCATCGTATACCATGACATCAACAGCGATTGTATCGACGAATACTCGGACGCATTCTCGTCTTGAAACGTTGGGCTGTGTGTGCCATCCAATACAACACCATCACGTAAGAGTAAGTGGGGGAGAGAATCGAACGATGACAGCGCTATGACCACGATCGATCAAGAGAACGAGCAGCGACGTACGACAAGAGCGCCTTGGTGCCTCCACACGTCGATACGATCGATGCGATCGACTCCAACAGCTTGAAGGTATTTCGTAGGTTCTTGGACTCGGTAGCCTTCGCCTTAAACAGTTGCGCCTTCACAATGCAATCGATGGACCATACCATATGGTGGTGGTAGACCGCGAGAGATCGATCACGATGAGTATCTTGAAGCATCGATCGGGTGCCGAGCGTTCGCGTACCTTCTTGATGGCATTCTTGATCGACGTTGTATCGAAGCGCTCGGTCTTGGAGGACGAGACAGGCGTGAAGCGAGACTTCTCGGCGCGTATCATTGCTGACGAGAGCGTACTCGAGAGCGAGAAGCGCTTCTTCTCGGCATTGTCCTTGCTCATACGGCTCATTCGGTCCGCCATGATGAAGACCACGACGACGACGACGACGACACGACGCCAACGACGAAGCTGATGGAACAAACCTCTCACGAGAGGCTCTCGTGAGAGGCGTCTACGATCGACGAGGACCAAAGAGAGACTGTTTCTCTCTCGCGCTCTTTCTCTCGTGGCAACGAGAAACCACGGCAGTAAGGCACAGAGGGTACCAGGGGAGGGAGGGAGGGTGGGAGATTGAGAGAGATTGAGGGAGGAGAAGGAGACGAGCGAGTGGTGTCGAGTGGTAATGAGCGTTTACTTTACCCGCTCAAGCATCGGCTGCCCAAGCGCGCAATCACATGCCCTGCCTGCCTCTGTGTGTGTGCCGGTATGTGTGGCACTGGGAGGAGTATCGGTCGCTATGGACGCTGACTCGAAGACCTATGTACTCCTCGACTGGAGATCTGTGGTTCATTGTGGCAATTTAGAGAGGACGACGCTTCCTGTCGAGGGGGTTGACAGCTTATCGTATCGTATTGCATCGTATCGGGGAACGTAACGTTTACTGGAAGAAAACTAGAAGTGTGTGGTGGTGCTGGGTGGTGGCAGTGGGTGGAATACAATGTGCTGATGATTCCTTGCCAAGGAGCCATGAGGAGTGGCAAAGCCGCGAGTAAACAAGAGAAAGAGAGAACAATAAACAAATAGAATCAAGATATAGAGGTGCTCTACGAGGAAATACAGTACGAACGGATGGAGGATAGAAGGTGAGGGAGGAGTTGTAGGAGTAGTAGTTTGATGGAGATTGAGACGGAGATAGAGAGAGAGAGATGCAAGTATCAAGCGAGCGAGAGGTTGCTCATTGAACACGCGACCAGAAGAGAGAGAGAGAGAGAGAGAGAGAGACTTTGCAGGCTCTAGACGAGCTGATAAATCTCGAGTAGTGACAGCAGCGTCGGGATGCCGACCCACGGGATCGAAAAGTAACCCGAGAACGTGTAAAAGTCGTACTCGGTGATCGACAGCAGGGCAAAGAGCTTGAGGTTGTCCCACGAGTCGTAGGACGAGATCTTCCACAGGAAGGCGACCAGCAGCGAGGGCTCGACGTTGGCGCCCTCGTACCACTCCATGAGCATGTCCATGATGAAGCCCTTGAGGAAGACGCCGGTGAGGCACGAGCCGAAGATGCGCACCGCCTGGTCGGGATGGTGGGTCGCGATGATGTCGTCCTCGTTGCGCAGGAAGAAGAGCACGATGGCGGCGCCGTAGAGGATGGCCGACGCGGTGTCGCACACAAAGTCGAGGTCGACCACCGAGTCCTGCACGAGCGTGAGGCTCTCCTGCGCGGCACGCGCGCGCGCCAGCGCGCCGTCGGTGCTGTCGAGGATGCTTCGGATGGCGTAGATCAAGACGCCGAGACGGCGGTAGTTCCAGTTGCCCGACATGATGAGGAAGAACGAGATGGTGCCGAGGAACAGATGAAAGTACGAGATCATGTTGGGCGTCAGCCACTCGAGCGGCATCAAGAGCAGCGCCAGCGGGTCGCCGATCTGCACCCAGACCTTGGTGATCGGGTCCATGAAGAGGTACTTGATGCGCGTCGGCGACGACGTGAGCGTGTCGACCAGCGCCCACAGCACGTACGCCACGTAGCACATGAGCACCAGCGGCGTGCGCCTGCCGCCGTTGCGGTAGTACTGCACCTTGCTCGACGAGCCGTGGCTCTTGCCGTCGCTGCCGCCGACGCCGCCGACGCCGCCGACGCTGCCGACGCCGCCGACACCGCCGACACCGACGCTGCCGACACCGCTACTCAACGAGTTGACAACGCCAACGTTGCCACTGCCACCCTTGGTGCCAGTCTCGAGGTCTTCGGCGTACATCTTGCACACGATAACAACAACAACAACACACAACACAAGAACACACTAATATCTCACACGCGCGCACACAAACAAACAACACACGCAGCGGTCACTGCACTCCACAGCTGGATATTGATCTCTCTCACACACACACGCAATCACTTGGAAGAGTTGAGAGGTGTGAGCGGAGAGCGGTGAGAGCGAGGGGAGAGCGTGTGCGTGTTATTAACCGCCTGCACGCAACGAACGAACGAGGCGATGGATGGAGAGCCACCGCACTCACCGAGTGTACCGCACTCACGAGACCACCGGTTTCGCACAACACGCACAAGACGATGTAGACAGGACCAAGGAACGAGAGATAGCAAGAGACGACAGCAGGAGTCAACGGGAGGAGCGAGCTCCACGTGCACAACACGCACGACAGCAGCACGTGGTCCTACGACGACGCAACCAAGAAGAAGAAACACACCGCAAGCCGCGGCTGCCACACACACACACGAACGACGATTCACCACGCTATGATTAGACCAAGAAGCGGCAAACAAGAGGATATTAACGCGCGCACCGACGAGGGAGGAGAGAGAGAGAGGGAGCGCGCGAGGTTAACGACAGCACTCGGCGCCTCACGTCAATACCACGCCCACGGCACCGCTCAACGACAATCCACACAGCCACGCAGCCACACACTTCACCCACCAAGATCCAAGCCCACCAAATCACCACCAACCGCCGTGTATATCTCCGCTCACTCGTCGAATCACACTCAACACACCGCGCCCACGAGCAAAGTTCTTCGGGTATGCGTCAGAACCGCCACGCGAAATATCCTCGTTGCTCGTCGTCCACACGCGCACACACGGCCGAGAACGAACGCGAACCAGAGAAGAGGAACAAGCAACAACAGCAGCGCCGCCCTCTGAGAGAAAAGAACGAACCCGACTGCAATGCGGGCTCCGACGCATCCTTAATGATCCGGGGTATTGCGCGTTCCTTAACCGATTTATTGGGTTTTTGGTTTTTCGGGCAGCATTCGTTCGCTCGCTCTCTCCAGCACCAACCAGCAACACGCAACACACACGCTGCGTAAACGACGCACCACGCTCGCTCCTGGTTGCTCGGCACTATTCTCTCTCGTGTGCGTGTGACGACGCTTGAGGGTGTAACGTATAGTGGCGGTCGGGGCCTCGATCGATCACGGAGACGGTAGATTTTCAGCGAGAGTGGTGAGTGAGTTTGGTGTGATGGCGCAGCCCTTGTTGACCCTGAAAGGTACGCGATGCGTGGCGGTTCGGTATCGAGTGTGACTCCAGCTCTCGCCTGATCCTGATGACACTGTGGCTCAGTGGTTGCTGGCAAGAATCTTGCTGCCAAGGATGATAATGGTACGGATAGAGGATGAAGATCATCGGTAGGTACCGCGTTTCTGATCGTTCGCTCGCTCGTTCGCTCGTGCTCGCAGGCCTGAGCGACCCGTACTGCGTGCTTCGCGTGAGCAATGGTCTGCCTGCCAAACGCACCAAGGTCATCAAGAAGACTCTCAATCCCACATGGAATCAAGAGTTTTACTGGTACCCTCGATACTGCCTCGTGCTCGCTGCGTCTCGTTGCTGAAGCTGATCACTATCGTCGTCGTACTTGGCTTGGTCTACCGCCATCATCAGTGGCGCGATTGATCCGTCGGTCGTGTTGAAGTTGACCTGCTGGGACCAAGATACCTTCTCGAGCGATGGTATGGGCATGGCACGCTTGGCAGGCGCGCATGGCGAGCTTGACTGATCGTGTTGCGGCAGACTTCATGGGCCAGTTCACGATCAACTTTGCCGAGTACTGCAAGCCCGGCCAGTGGAGTTTCTGGAAGGTGCTCGAAGGCCGGTGCGTTCGCTCGCTCGATCTACGGCTCACACACTACGAGCCACCTTTTGACTCGATCTCTCTCTCTCTCGCCCTCTCTCTAGTGGAAAGAACGAGGAGATCTCGGGTGAGATACAAGTCACCATCAAAGTCGAACTGGGCGACCCGAGTACGTCGCGTGTCGAATGTCGCTCTCGTTCCATCCATCTTGATGGCACCACGCCGCCGCCTGGTTCTTCTCTTACGCCATCAGTCTCTCTGCCGTACAACAGAGAAAAAGAAGGCATCGTCTTCATCCTCTTCGAGTCCGGCAATGAGTGCGCCGGAGGAGCCCGTGATTCCGGTCGCGAGACCTGTGGACCCAACGAAAGCCATCTTCGGTTCGTGGTTGTGTCTCTCGTGGCACTATGCATGCCCGACGGCACCATCTCCTCTTGCTCACTGCGTGACACGTGTGTCGCTCGCTCGCTCGCTCCCGCGCACAGGCGTCGAACTGCAAGAGCTCATGCGCCGACAGCAACATGACTTCCCGGGCATCCCGGTGCCGGTGATGATGTTCCGCATGATCAACTTCGTCTCCTCTCAAGGCACCAAGGAGGAGGGCATCTTTCGACTGGCTGGCGTGCACACGCGCATGAAGGAGCTCAAAGAAATGATGAACGCCGGTATGTGCTTGTTCTCGTTTGCTCTCCTGCACGGCACGAGGATGGTGTCGCCACCGCCTCACCAAGCAGTGGAGCAGGTGAGAGCGTCGATGTCGAGGCCGAGTCGATCCACGACATCGCGGGCTTGATCAAGACCTTCCTGCGCGAGCTACCGACGCCTCTCTTAACCTTCGAAATGTATACGCACGTCTTGGTTCGTGCGCGAGAGGGCTACTTTGAGGACGAGGATCGCTACCTCGAGGCCATCAAGCTGGTCGTTGCACAGATCCCTGCCGTACGTTGCTTGGTGGCGCTCTCCGACCGCCCACCGACTTACCAATCATTCATTCATTCATTCATTCATTCAACCACAGGTCCACCGCGAGCTTACCAAGATGATCGTCGATATGCTCCATCGCATCACCACCAACTCTGCCATCAACAAGATGTCGACTCAGGTACATCTCTCACTCCACCGCCTCCTCCCTCGGTCTTCTCTCGCCCCCTGTCCTGGCTGGCCACTGCTGGCTCACATTGTGCCATCGTTCGGTGCGCTAGAATCTCGTCATTTGCCTGTCTCCCAACGTGTTGTGGGCACCGAATGCCGCCTCCTCGTTCGAGGATATGCACAAGATCTCCAACATCGTCATGAACTTGGTCGAACAGAAGGATTACATCTTCACCGTACGTATCTCGTGCCTGCCTGCCTGCCTGCCTGCCTGCCTGCCTGCCTGCCTGCCTGCCTGCCTGCCTGCCTGCCTGCCTGCCTGCCTGCCTGCCTGCCTGCCTGCCTGCCTTGCATTCTCACTCTCGACTGATGCACCTTGCGCATCACTCGACTTTTAGTACGACATACAACCCGCAGCCCAGAAGCCGCCTCCAGTGGCTAGCCGAGTACAAACCGAGGCACGACGCTTGTTCCAGACCTACGATATCAATGGGTATGAACATTGCGACTGGCGATCGGCCTCTTGTGTTGTTGTTTCTCCCTGCCTGCTCACTCGCGAATGACATGCTTCTTCACTGCACAGCGATGGACATATGGATCGAGAGGAGTTCTCCGTCTTTTACCGCGACACATTGATCGGGGTATGTGATAGTTGCAGAGAGGGCGGCCGTGCCAGAGCTGATCTGATGATGGACCTGGTGTGCGACAGCTCGGAATGCCTCCACCTACCGAGTCCGACATTGATTCGGCCATCAGCGTGCTCGACAAGGACAAGAACAACGAGATCTCACTCGAGGAATTCGAGTCCTGGTGGCAAATGATGCAGTACACGCCCTCACGTCCGCAACGAAGGTGCGCGCGAGCGGGATCACAGAAGCAGCCTTGCAGTCGCGCTCTCGTCATTGGTATCCTCCTCACTCGCTCTCCGTGAGACAGACGAGGCGGGCCGGCTTCTCCGTCGCTCTCCGACTCGGTCGACGATGGCTCAGTTCGCGGGCGAGGTCGAGGTGGCCCTCGTGGCCGTGGCCCACGAGCGCGACCTGCGCCAATGCAAATCTCCAAGACGCAATCGCTCGATGTCGGCATACTACGCGACCCTCACGCTCGACCGCATGGCGAACCGATCCTCCGCGGTGGCCACGCTCCGGAGGCATCGCCCTCTGCGCCGCCAACGATGCGGGGAGCCCCGCCGTCTCGTGGTGCTGGTATTCCTCGCGGAACTCCGCCATCACGAGGAGGCTCGCCTGGCCCTGGCGTACGAGGCGGTGCCATCCCGAGCCCGCCAGTGCGTGCACCTCGCGGAGGAGCGCAGCCACCTCCTGCACGACCTCCTCGCGCCGACACTTGATCAACGTGCGCCTTCCATCGATCAACCTATCTAACCATCGGCTTGCGCGAGCGGTGCCGTTTAGCCACTCAGCGAAACATTGCCAGTATTTGTATGTGAACGACGCTACATTATTGTGTACCATTATTCTACCTCCTCCTCCTCCCGATCGCTGCCCAATCGCTGCCACGAAATTCTCTGCATCTACAATCAACAAGCGTGGTGAATCGAAGCCACCCTCAGTACTCTTTTTGCGCACCAATGTCCAGATGAATATTATACACGTTGTTGAATGATTATTGTGCCGTGGACGGCAGAAGACAATGCTAGCAAGAGAGAAAGAAGGTTGGTTGTTTCTACTACTAAACTCATAGACTCTACGATAGATAGATAGATAGAGAATGGTGGTTAGGTGCGAGTGTGGGTACTGCTGTGGTTGACGCGCTTGTAGTTTCACACCAGAAGCGGCGGCGACGGCGGCGGCGGCAGCTAGTCCGACGAGGAGGACGAAGGCGAGCCGGTGATGGGTGGCGTTGATGTTGCTGCTGCGCAACTAGCGTACTCGACGTCGGGAACCCAAGGTCGATGAGCGAGTGCTCAATGCTGGCGGCAGTATTGTCGATGATGATGACGATGCTGCTGCTGCTGCCGCTGCCGCTGGAGCACACACGACGGGAGCACTCATGGTGGTCGGAAGCGTCGTCGGCACGCGGTTCTCATTGGTGTCGCTCGGGAGCACCGTGGCACCGGCGCACTTCAACTTGACCTTCGACACTCGCTGGCCGAAAGTGAGCGTCGATAGTGTCTCCTCGACGTCTGATGCATTGGGGCTCGCTTGCACGATCATCAGCGTCTTGGAGTTGCCACCCAACGAATCCTGCAAGAAGAACGTGAGCTTGGAGTTGCGGTACGGAATGTGCTTGGTGACCGCATGAGCCGGCTGCTGCTGTTGCTCCAGTGCAGCGTGGATCACATCGCCCAGCGACAGGAGGCTCTTGTTGATATTTTGTGTCTCTCTGTGCATGAGAGGACGGCGACAGTGAGAGGTCATGGCCGTGGTACGCGTCCACATCTCACATGAGCAACGAGCTCGTCGGGTACGTACCGCTTGCGCTCGTTCTCGACGCCTGACTTGGAGATTCGCTCGCTGCCAGCAAGGTCGACCAACGTCAGCTTACCGCGCAACTGCTTGCCCGTGATAGCACACTTGGACTCGAGGTTCACAACCAACAACCTAACCATGTCATGAAGTCGAATCCATCGATCAGTACCAGTCTCCAAGTCTGCAACTCGAGCACTATATCGAGCGAGATCGAACGTGTGCTCCTTCTCCTTCCTGCTCGTGCCGCGTACATGTGTGAGCGAGACGACGCCGAGTTCATGTTGGTTGCCGCCACCGAGCGATTGGTATTGCCCTCGCGCAGCAGTTCGATCACTTGCTCGAACCGCTCGCATGGCACCTCGAGTAGACCCGGAATGCAGATCGTTCCATCACCGGCCTTCTTCACATCCAACGTAACCATCGCAACAATCAGCTGTTAAGGAGCGACGATCAATCAATCACGGCACAACCAATGTCTCACTCAATCGCTCTATCTCTGGCTCGCTGGCTCGCTTATTGTTGGAAGGATATTTGCTTGCTGCCAGAGCAGCGGCGCTCTTGCTCATCGAGTCCTTCGTCGTCGGCCGAACGGGCTGCAACAGATCGCGGATCGTTTCGTTGTAGATCTCAAAGAGAGACACCTTGAAGCGATACGATGATCCTTGCATCTTGCGGGCCTCGGCCTCGTGGAACACCTGTCGGAGTGCTCGAATGTTGACTCCAGGCTCGTCAGCAGTGCCCTCCTGTGATCGAGCATCAGCAACCACATGTTTCAATCAATCAATAGGCCGTCGCGATCGTGACTCCGAGCGATGCTGCTGGGGCATTGTACCATCGTGTGGGTCTTGCCACTTCCTAAACAACAGCGAATATCACGCACACCAGCGAGTAACAACACGTCGTGAATGGTTTGCTTCGTGCCGAGTGGCTCGATCAGCCGATGGCGACGTACCAGTCTGACCGTAGGCCAGGATACAAACGTTGAAGCCCTCAAGAGCCATCGCGACCAAGTCGCAGGCCTCGGCGTACACTTCGTCTTGGGTGCTTTGCATTCCAAACACATGTTGGAACTCGAACGAGCGCTTCTGAAGCTTGTTGTTTGGCCTTGAGGAGTGCCAGAAAGCAGCCAGCCACATGGCATGTATGAGAGGACCGAAGTATTGGATCAACCAACCAACCATCCGAAGCAGCAGGAGTAGTAGCAACGTACCCGATGTTGCGGGCCGGGTCGACATGCGGCGGCGGTGTGACCGTGATGCGGCCAGCGAGAGGTACGAGATCGACGCACGACGAGGCACCGTTCGAGAGCTCATGAGCAAGCAATGGTCGAATGCGACAGTAGACACGGATATTGCCCTTGAGCTCGACGAGTTGGTTCGCCATACGACGACGCTCGAGAAGCTCGCTGCGATACAACTCGCGCAAGTGGTGTGCCTGGCCTTGTTGCGAGAGCAGGTGTCGCCGAAGGGCGTGCAGCTCGCTCACGAAGCTCGCACGCATGTCGGCAACCAGTGTGCGGGTACTCTGCAAGTCGTGGCGCAGCTGAACGACGCTGCCAGCAATCTCGGCGGCACTCGTGCATGCCAGCGAGGTCGTGTGGTGCAGGCGCTCACGAAGCTCGGCAGCTACTTGGTCGTTCGACGTTGGCGTCGTTGTGATGATGGCACTCGATGGCGGCACAACGACAGCAGGTTGTTGTTCGCGTCGAAGCATGAGCAACTGGCGCTCGAGCTCAGCGATACGCGTGTGAGAGTCGTCGTGTTTGCGCTCGTAGACCTGCAGCGCCGAGGTTTGGTCGTCGATCACACGTTGCATATCGGTGAAGAGCTCGAAGGCGGCGACTAGACGATCGCTGTGCTCGGCACCATCCACCGAACCACGAGCTCCCACGAGCTCGACGAACTTATCCATCGTGCAGTTGATGTGTGTGTGTGTGAAGATCAGAGCAGAGGAAGAATGACGAACTCAAGCACGGTGAGGTGGTGGTGTTGGAGGTGGTTGGTTGGTTACAGCGGTTGACGACCGAGACTCCAACGGCTGCGAAAGCGCGGGAAGCCAAAAAGCGCGGGAACGCTTTCTTGATTGATTGATTGCTTCGATTCGATTCTATCTATTGATTGATTGCTTCGATTCGCGCCAATCATTGATTGCTTGATTGCTTGATTGCTTCGATTCGCGTCTCTGTTGTTTGATTGATTGCTTGATTGCTTCAATTCGAGTCTATCTATCTATCTGTTGCTTGATTGCTTCAATTCGAGTCTATATTGCTTGGTTGCTTCAATTCGAGTCTATCTATCTATTGCTTGCTTGGTTGCTTCAATTCAAGTCTATCTATTGCTTGATTGATTGCTTCGATTCGAGTCTATCTATTGATTGCTTGATTGCTTCAATTCGAGTCTATCTATTGCTTGATTGCTTCGATTCGAGTCTATCTATTGCTTGATTGCTTCGATTCGATTCTATCTATTGATTGCTTGATTGCTTCAATTCGAGTCTATCTATTGATTGATTGCTTCGATTCGCGCCAATCTATTGCTTGATTGCTTCGATTCGAGTCTATCTATTGCTTGATTGCTTCAATTCAAGTCTATCTATCTATCTGTTGCTTGATTGCTTCAATTCGAGTCTATCTTGCTTGGTTGCTTCAATTCGAGTCTATCTATCTATTGCTTGCTTGGTTGCTTCAATTCAAGTCTATCTATTGATTGATTGATTGCTTCGATTCGCGTCTATCTATTGCTTGATTGATTGCTTCGATTCGAGTCTATCTATTGATTGATTACTTGCTTCGATTCGAGCCTATCTATTGCTTGATTGATTGCTTGATTGATTGCTTCAATTCGAGTCTATCTATTGATTGCTTGCTTCGATTCGCGTCTATCTATTGATTGATTGATTGCTTCAATTCGAGTCTATCTATTGATTGATTGATTGCTTCGATTCGCGTCTATCTATTGATTGATTGCTTCAATTCAAGTCTATCTTTGCCTGATTGATTGCTTCGATTCGAGCCTATCTATTGATTGATTGCTTCAATTCGAGTCTATCTATTGGTTTGTGGAATGGAAGGTGACCCTCGCATCCTCTTCTCGATCGGCAACAAGCACCCTCAAGGTGCTGCCGAGGACTGCTTCAATCCTACGGATGTTACGTTTGCGCCCGATGGCAGTCACTTGTTCTTGACGGCAGCTCCTTACCACTACGTGATGCAGCGCTCGTGCAAAGATGGTTCACTGTTGTCCAAGTTTGGCGAGTATGGTGAAGGCAAGGGGCAATTCAGGAGCCCGAGCTGCGTTGTGATCGATAGCGAGCACCGCCGTATACTTGTTGTCGACGCATGTAACCACCGAGTTCAAGTATTGGCGCTACGCAAGCGGCCGGTGCCGCTGCTATGCGTCGGGTCGCACGGCGCCAATACCATGCAGTTCAACGATCCTCAAGCTGCAGCGCTCGATCGACGTCGCGGTCGCCTGTTCGTTTCCGACACGGGCAACCATCGAGTGCAAGTGTTGTCGTCTGACACCCTCTCGTTCATGTTCTCGATCGGCACGTCTGGCACTGGTGCCGGCGAGTTCACGCGACCCAACGGCGTGGCAGTGGATCACGATCGCGATCGGCTCATTGTGGTCGATCAGTACAATCATCGAGTGCAAGTGCTGTCGTCGATCGATGGCTCGTTCTTGTTCGAGTTCGGCTCGCGAGGCACGCAGCAAGGCCAGTTCAACTATCCGAAGCGCGTGTGCATCGATCACCAAGGCCGCATCATGGTGACCGACACCAACAACTGTCGGCTCCAGGCCTTTTCGCCTGAGGGCCAGCACATTTCGACCTTCCGGTGCAAGGGCGAGCACCCGAGCTGCATCGCGTTCGATGAGCAGCGAGGCCTCATCGCCTTCTCGTCCGACAATCAAGTGCATGTGATCGGAGCCAACCAATGGCTGCCGCACACGTTGTACACTTGGAGTATCGAGTCGCACCATGATGCACCCAAGCGGCTCAAGGATGTGGTCGTGACCGTGACGATGCTTCGCTCGGTGGCTGTGTGGTCGGTGCTATCGCTGCTTCCGAACGAGCTCTTGTTCTTGATCTTTGAGATGCTCGATCCCGTGGCCTTCGTGCCATTGGCTGCTGCTGAACGCTCGTCGGCAACTGTTCGAGAACGCAAATGCTTCATCATGTAGTGTCGCGGCACTCCCTCGCGCTCTTTGTGACTCATTAACTTGATAACTCATTGTATTCATACTCTTATTATTACGACCTAGCAATAGGTACATATAATGTGTGTGTGCGCGCTATGACAGCTACTCGCTGCCAAACCAATAAATATGATAACGATGAACGAGACGCCAATGCGGTACGGAGCTCACATGAACACCTGAAGGTTATCGAGCTCGGCCTTCTCCTTCTCGAGAGCGACGAGCTTGCAGGCGTGCGTGAACTGCTCGGCCAACGTAGCGCCCGAGAGGCTTTCGACGCCTCCCTTCGACTCGGAAAGGTCATCGAGGGCAAGGCACTTGTCGCGCACGCGCTCTTGGTTGTTGTGGAGGTAGGAATAGAGCCTGGACCACTCCTTGAGAAGCTTCCTGGCCGGCAGGTCGTCGACGATCTTGTTCGTGGACTTGGAGGTGAGTTTCTGTGATAGGACGCAACAGCACACCACACCACCACAGCAGGTCGGAGGTCAGTTTGTGATGCAAGAGCACAAGGCACAGAGGCCGCTCGATGACCAAGCACCGCGCACGTACCAGGAGATTTTGCATGAACTCGATGTAGACGGGCTCAGTGTTGGAGATGAACTCGTTGAAGCAGCTCATGTAGTTCTCGGGCTCATACGTGATACCGTTCGCAATGGCTTGCAGGATCTTGGCGATCGTGACGAGGCCCTTCGTGACTGCCAAACTGTCGACACCCTTCATCTTTCGTGGACCTATAAGGCAGCAGAGGAGGAAGCGGAGGAGGATTAGCAGCAGTAGACGATGTGCACGAAAGCGCATGTCGGGATATCGAGGTCTGACTGTCTGGCAGGCTGCTCCCTGGCCAAAATCCAAGAACGTACTCAGCGTTGACAAGAGGCCCTCGCTCGAGCACAGCAAGGGGCCGACGAGCTTCAGCATCACGATCGTGCCAACGGCAGTACGCGCTGCCGAGTCACTGGGCGCATATTGAGTCAGTCGCTCGGCCAGGAGAGCGATGATGTGCGCAATGGGCCTATGATGAAGAGGAGCAGCTCCGGTGAGTGGCGGCACTCTTGGATGAGAGAGAATGAGAGAGCTAGGCAGAGCACACGTACAAGGGGAACTTCTTGGCCGAGGATAAAACGTTCGTCAGAACGTCGAAGGCAAGCTGCGTCACGATCGAGACGTTGTGTGCAATGGTCGCAGCGTCAGTCTTGGCTGGGTTGACCTGTACGAAGAGAAGGCAGATATGACGCGTGAGTGTTCCAGAAGAGGCAGTCTTCTTACAATGAGCTATGAGCGAGCGGAGGCTTCTATGAGAGAGAGCCTGTCTCTTGAGAGGTACTACGACCATACCTCGAGCTGGTCGGCGACCTTGAGGATTCTCTTGCGGATATTCGAGAGCGCCTTGAGCATGAACTTGCTCGCGTAGCGATCGAGCAAGATATCGAGAAACCTTGCGGCGGGCGACATCGAGTCTCGAAACACCAACGGCTCGTGTCCGCCTGTAGTTCGCGCGGTTTGTTAGGCCTCGACGCAATGAGTGTGTGTGTGTGTGTGCGAGACGCGCTCGCCACGAGAGTATGCATACCGCAGCGAGAAATCTCATAGTCGATGATGCGGCCAATGATGCGCTGGAAGGTGGCGCTGTTGGGCTGCACGAAGACCGACACCAAGGCCGACGCCGTTGCGTCCTGCGATTCGTCGCGCAGCATACTCACCAGCGAGTAGGCCAAGTAAAAGTCGTTCTCTTGCAAGAGCTGTGTGTGTGTGTGCGAAAGAGACGCGCGACATTCCGGGCGAGGCAAGGTGTTAGATCGCAGAGACGAGAGACGACGCCAGCCAGCGACAACAACAACATCGACATACCGCCTCGAGAGGAGCGTAGGCTTGGAGATTCATGGCGCGTAAATTGATCGCTCGAACGAATGTGTGTGTGCGAATGGATGCCGCGCAGCGGTCGAAGGAGGCCAGTGGGCAGCAGCGGAGCGCTTCGAGGTTTGGAGCGTTGGGACACGTATGGTCGTCGTAGCCCCCGAACGAGTCTAGTTGGATAGTGGTTCGCGAGGGCAAGATTTTCTCTCGCGCCACTACAGAGGAAGAGGTGACGAAATGAGGTTTGCGCGACGTCGTCCACCAGTACGCGGGCGATAAGCGGAGGATATGCCAAGGGGGCGAGGCGAGGAGCACGACAACGAGGTGAGAAGCACGACAACGAGGTGAGACGCAGGTTTACCAGCGCGAGAAGGGAGGGGTGCTGCGCGCGCGAGAGACACAACAAAGAACTAGAGCAGCGTCCTCGGTGGCGAGAGTTTTTCACACAGCGAACACGATGCACGCTGGGCCGCTGGGCCGCCTTGTTGCCATAGACGCCAGTTCTTCCGATTCTCTCGCGCACTACTTGCCGCCCTTAGTACTGCTGTACTCCACTGCGCTGCCTACAGGTCGCTGCTGCGCTGCCGCGCTGCGTGGCATGGCGTGCGGAGGACGCGCTACTCGCTGCGTGGTTCTGGAGCTGCGCTCGCGCTCGGACGAAGGAGCCGGTCGCTGGGCGGGTAGGCATGCCAACGAGTGGAAACTCGTAGCAACTCAAGTAGCTTCGTGTTGTTGGCGGGGCCACACGCTGCGTGATATCGCAGTGTATGAAGACGTTTCAGGGGTCTATCGTTTGCTTCATTCAAGTACTCTACAAAGCGTCCGGCACGACGCTCTCTTGCTACGCGCTGCTCGTGTTGGCGAACGTCAAGACCTTATGGTGCTTGCGCAGCGCAGCAAACTGCAGCATATCCTTCTTGGTGATGATACCAACCAGCTTGCCATGGTGCGACACTAGCACGTATCGAAGTCCCAGCTTCTTGAACAGCTCTGTAGCAATCAAACGGCCGTGGCGATGGTGATCGTGGTGTGGTAGTCGAGTGGGAGATGGTGATCGGTGCCAGTGCAAGAGCAAGAGCGAAGGAAGGGAAGGAAGAACGCCGAATGATCGGTGAGATAACCAACCATCATCACCATGGCGAAAGTGCGCCAACAAACTACGAGCAACGCCAACATACCGAACAGCGTCGTGAGGCCTGTGTGTGGTGGTACTTGGATCGGAGTCGAGTCCATCCATGGGCGCAGATCAAGGAAGGTGTCCTTCTCGCGCGCAGCCAGCTGTGCGTTATCAAAGTAGCACCTTGTCTCAGGCCGTACGTCTGGCTCGCGAAGCGAGATATCTACGAGAGAGAGAGAGAGAGAGAGAGAGAGAGAGAGAGAGAACAAGAGAGGCGTCAGGAACGTACACCAGCTGCTCTTTGGTGTGCGCTACCACGTACCTAGGGCCTGCCGTAGCTCGGATCTCGTAATGTAGCCTACCACGTAACGCGTCTCTGTCGACGTAACCACAGGCCAGCCAGTGTACGAGTCGTTCTCCATAAAGGCCTCTGTCAGTGCGCACAAAAGTATGCCCGTGTGGCGAGTACCACCGTCACGGCGATGGTGGCAGCAGCATCGAATCAGCGAACGTCAATTCAAAGCGAGCTTGTGCTACTGCTACGTACGAAGTGAGGCCACGGTGTTGTTCGTTAGCTGGAGCACGTTGAGGTCCGTGTTCATAATGTCGGCCACCTTCTCTCGGAAGCGATACGCGGCCTTGGCATCAAGGAATGGATATTCGTTCAACAGGATGTGTTCGTCGTAACTAGAGTACGTGCAACCGAATAAGCACGAGAACGCACAGGCGAGAGTGAGCGAGTGTGTCTCGTACATTGAGTTGGTTCCAAAGGCGTCACCGACCCACTTGGCCGTCATGACCGTCAACATGATAGGTACGATGTAGTCGACATCGCCCGTCAGTTCGAAGCAAATCACGACCAGCGAAACTGTATTGACTCCAAGGTTAGCCGAAGCGTATGTACGCCACGCCCAACGAGCCCACATACCAGTCATACGGGTCGTGCCGCCAAGCATCGCAGCGGCTCCCATGAGAGCATAGACGCCAGGCGTGATGCAGTTCGAGATGCGCGCACACGGCCTGAAGAAAAACAGGTCGGGAAAGTATCTGCTCACGGCCATGTCATGTCAGTGGCGATGATCGACGAGACTGCCGCTCGCCACAACGTACGTGTACAAGAGGCGCATCAAGGTGCCAACGATACGCCCGAACGAGGCTCCGATCGCCATCGACGGGATGAACAAGCCTGCCGGCACCCTCAGGCCGAACGTAAACACCGTGAGAATGAATCTCGTAAAGGCCGCGAGGCCCAGGTTCAGCAGGTCGGGCCACTCAGTCGATTCGCTGCATCGTATCGCGCCGACACGCACGGGAAATGTCAGCTTCTTGCTCGTTGCGCGTAGGCGTGAGCTGGCGGCGCGCATATACATACGTGCAAAGCTTGCTATTGGAGCTCACGCTACACTCGCTGAACAACTCGGCAATCACCTCGCCGGCGTTGTAGCGCATGTAGACGTTCAGGTACGAGATGGCGCACGTGATGAACGCGATGAACAACACCTCGCACACGGGCCAGCGCTTGAGTTGCGACGATCGACGGAACTCGCACCAGCGAATGTTGAGCCGAATGAACAATGTGCCCAGTAGACCACCGATCGCACCAATAAGCAAGAATGGCACCAGCTCGAATGGCATCCACGTGTGCGTATAGTTTGTCTGAAAGATGATCAACTTGCCGTTGTGGAACGGGTTCATAAACTACGAGTACCATTGATGATTGCACCATGAGAGAAGGTCAAAAATGAGCAAGCAAGAGACACGCTGGGAGTGCAGCGTACTTGTAGAACCAGGGCGGCGATCGTGGCACAGAAGAAGGTTCGCCACAGTGTCTTGTGCGGAAAGAAGTAGCTAACCTCCTCGAGACTGAAGAGCACGCCACCGATCGGTGCTCCGAAGGCAACCGATACACCTGCTGCCGCCGCCGCCGAGAGGATTTCTCGCTTTTTCGCTACGTGTTTCCAGCAGCGTAAGTGACCGAGTAAATAGCTGCGTGCATCGAGCGCATCGTCGCTCCCAACAAGAGCAACACGACGTACATTGATTTTCCGAGTACTTGGGGAACCACCGACAGAACAACGAGGCAACGCAGCAGCCTACGTGGACCATCGGTCCCTCTTTACCACAGTTGAGGCCGCTTGCTACTGACAACACCAAGCCGACAGATTTGATCACCAGCGTAACCGGGCCAGCAAAGATGTGAATCACGAATCCACCGAGAATCGTCTGGTAATATCGTCAGTCGTCAGTCGTCAGTCGGTGATCACCATATGGTTGTTCGTGGTCGAAGCGCTCATCCTACCTTGACCTCGGGAATACCAGATCCAGCGGCCCAAGGCGAGAAGCTCACCACGAACCATGCGGCGACGCCAGCATACAGCGTGCCAAAGACAATGTAGAAGATGTAGTCGACACTCATGCCACCGAGCGAGTTCTTGTCCAATCCCATTGCCTTGCTCCACGACAACCACGCTCCGCACTGTGAACAGCAACCATGATGCCATTCGTCAACGCAACGAACAAGCAACACCACAACCAAGCGAGTGTAAGGACGAACTTGATCGATCTCAGTCGAGTCTTCCGAGGCGCTGCAGCAGAGCTTGCTCGGAACAAAAGCGCCCACCGAGCAGTAGCCGAACCGAGTATCTGCCAGCCAGTCGACACCGACATCTATACATCCAGCCAGGAGTCCCGTAAAGACGGCTACAATCAAAGCAAGTCAGTCAATCACATGAATACGAGAGTGAGAGAGAGAGAGAGAGAGAGAGAGAGAGATGTGAAGCCATTATGAGGGCTGTAATGGCAGATCAGTCACTGGCGAACCAGCAACGCCGCCAGTACGATAAACCAACTCATACGCCGAGTCGTTACTCTTTGCACTTTGTGAAAATGATTATACTACGGCGTCGGCTCTCGAATCGAGAGCCAACAAGTATATCATGGCAGATAGTAGTGCAAGGTCTTGCGAGAGTTGCGCCGCGCGCGCGCTCTTGTGTGCATCAAGCCAGCGATGCGTACCCACGATAAATACCAGCAGCCATGCTTGAGCACGATACACCTGCCGTTTGGTCTTGCCGAAAACACCCTCGCGCTATCGAGTGGAGTTCAAGCAGCCATGAGAGCCATGAGAGCCATGAGATGGAGAGATAGCGTCAGTGCTCTGCCACAACGTCGCTCGACCAAGAGCGTCGCCGAGTGACGACGTACCCTGACCGTCTCGTCCAAGTCTTCTCGTTGTCGCAGGTCGAGCAAGTTGTCTCGAATCCAATCTGCCGAGCAGTGAGCGATGGCTCGTGGAGTCAGCCCTCGGCCACCAACACAGAGAGATCGACGACAACGATGAAAGTACAACGCCACGTACCGATCGTATCAAAGTCCTCGTAATAGGTCGTGAGCGTAGGCTTTCGAGCAACGGGAGCTGATGTCTGAAACTCCTCGGCAGAGGTCGAGATCGTGCTGCCGGTGCGGCCTCGCTTCTTGCGAGGAGGGAGCGACAGAGCCTGCTGGTGGCCGTTCGACGACGAGGACTCATCGTCGTCGTGGTCGTTATCGTGTTGTCGATCGTGCTCGAGTTCGTCGTCGTCGTCGTCGTCGTTGTCGGGATCGATCTCTTCGAATGGAGTCAGCATGATCGACGGCGGAGAGAACGGGTCGCTCGACGACGATGATCGGTCGCTGCTCGACGAGAGGTGCGGCTGGAAGAGCTCGGCGGGCGAGATGCCGAACGCCGAGCTCGACAACGACGTGTGCGAGCGAGACATCGATGATGCATCTCGGTGCATCATAGGCGTCGAGACTCGGCGCACTGGCGTTGCTGAAGAGTCACAATATCAAGCGAGTGAGTGAGTGAGTGAGTGAGTGGCAGACCGAGCGTGCGACGAGATATCTGGCGCGTACATGTGGAGGATGGCGGTAGATCGGACGAGGACGTCGACGTCATCGTCGCCATTTCGATGTGTGCAGGAAGTGGCGGAGAAGATGACGAAGACGATGACGACGACGACGATGACGATGAGGTCGGCTCGGCTACGGCGTCATCGTCGCCGAGGAGCAGCGACACCTCGCGGCGTTGGTCTTCGAGGTTGTCGATCGCTTCCATCGTAGTGGTGCTGCTCGAGCTGGCGTTGGGCTCTTCGATACTTGTTGGAGTGGGAGTTGAGGTCGGATTCGTCGGCGTATCGCTATCGGTCAGATCGACCGCAGGCGTGGAGGCTCGAGAGCGAGGTCGCGGCGGTGGTACCACGAGCGTGTCGACGTCGTAGTGCGGACGCGAGAGACCGTCGTCACCGTCGTCGTCAGCTCGGTCGTCGTACTGCTGCCGCTTGTACGCGTCACCGTCTTCGTTCTCCACGGTTGGGTCCAGTGCTGCAGCACTATGGCAAGGTCGAGACAATCGCCGCGCCCTCCTTTAACTCCGAATCGAGAGAGAGAGAGAGAGAGAGAGAGAGAGAGAGAGAGAGAGAGAGAGAGAGATGCGCGAGCGAGAGGGCAGCGAGGAAGAGATCGAGAGGCCGCGATAGAGCCGCAAACACGCCGCCCACGTCAGCTGCCTACCAAGACCACTAACCCGTATCTCTCTATCTCTCTTACTCAATCGATTCTACTGCGCTAGAGTAGTTCCCCTTATATGATTCGGAGGTAACGGATGGATGATTGTTACGTTTCTCGATAGTGTACACAATTCAGCTCGAATGGCATGAGATGAGATGCAAGCCGCAGTTTCGATTCGATTCGATTCGCTCGCAGGATGCAGACGACGTGGCGGAACTATCGCATTGACGCCGACAGCCATCGAGCGATCGCCACTGCTACGCACAAGCAAGCGAACTTGCTCTCGGCTCGAGTTTGCCTAGCCAAAGAATCTCTTACCGATCTTGCGGCCCGTGTATCGGATGGCCTTCCAAGTGCCAGCCGTGAAGAGGCCCTTGATGGTTTGGTTGATGCTCGCCGTGCGCACCACGTCGTTGACGCCGATGCGCAACAACCGGCCCAAGTCCGACACGCCGTCCACCGCTTTGCGCCTGCTCCCTCGATTGGAGAGCAAGAGGCCTTGGATGGGTTTGCGCCGATGGAGCACCGATTGCTTTACCGAGTGTGGCAGGCGATCGAACAGTTCGAATTGGCGCTTGGGATCGTCGGTCAACTGGATGTGTGCGAGAGGCAGTTGTCAGAACGATGCGTACGGCAATCGCGCCGTGCACCGAACGACGTACCTTGTAGCACGTAATGGCGGCGGTACTCCCACGCGTCACGTCCGAGGCATTCGGGACTGCGCATTCGCACGAGCCGTCGGGCTGACGCACAATGTACTCGAGCGCTTCGAGTACTTCGATCTGCTCGCGATACCACTCGTCGAAAGCAGCGAGATTGGGCAGCACGATGTTGCGAATCTTGTTGGGATTCTCAGCAAAGCCCATGCGAATGTCGCCCGTGTACGACAAGCCCGTGATCGTGAGGTAGAGGTTGAGCTTCGAGAACTGCCGATCGAGAGGTTGCATCAGTAACGCTGCTCGGAGGGCGTTGGCTTTGTTGACCTCGTTCGCAAGGTCGACGTAAGGGTGCGGCTCGAGAATCATTACCTAGATGATCACAGTGAATCAGCTCAGGCCGACCAATGCGCGCAACAGCATTCGATCACCTACTGGCTTTTGCATGCGCCCACCCATGTACAACGAGTGCCAATGCTCGAGGTCCTCGATCAACCGAGGTATCGATATCACGCCGTATTTCAGCTCCTACGCCAGTGATACGTGCATGTGTCAGCTCGTTCCTTGCCACAAACGACGTCGATGGATCGTCTATAGATCGTGCTCAACCATCACCATACCGTAGTCTCAACGGTCAAGAGCGTGTTAAAGTACATGTGCGGTCGAAGGGCGTGCTGCATATGACCCAGCGAACGAGGCCAGACTCTGTGCGCCAAGGTCGGAATCAACGAGTAGTGCGTCGGATTGCGCGTAATGTTCTCGTGATGCCACGCGTGTGCATCGTCCACAGCGAACACGATATCGACCATCTATAGGCATTACAGTACGCGCGGACGTGTGAGAGGGAGCAAGACTCGGCGCCTTCGATCTCAGCGGTTGCAGCCGCCAATACGACATACGGCCTTCGATGGGTCGGTGTTGGTTTGCTCAAACACCGCCGAGCCATACGCCATGGCAAACGCCACCGGTGGAAAGTGCGTCGATACGAGACGTTGTAGGTGTTGCCGTAGTGTCACTGCGGCTGTCGAAGCTGCTACGGCCATGATGATGATAGATGGCAGGTGGGATGATTGGGCTCAGACACACTCGCAACCAGCCTCAACGGCGGTGTAGGATTGACGCGTGTGTGTGCGATCGATGGCGTGTTTGGTGGTTGCGAGTGTGCCTCACACGATGCTTGTAGCATCAAATCTCCAACAATCGATGCAAGATACCTGAGAGTGAGGAGGAGAGAGCGTGTGTGTGAGGTTGCGAGGAGGTTGCGAGCTCTGGTGGGGAGGTGGAGAAGTGGAGTGTTGGATTGGTGGTGTTGCTCGTCAGGCACTCGTGCACTTTCCTGGTATCCAACGCATACGCGCGCGTCACTTGCGTTACACATCCACTACGCGCGCCCTTTCACTTTGCACACATTACACATTCTAGAGCAAGGAATGTACTCAGTATCATCGTCGTGATCACGATGGCTGAGGTGCTGACTCGCGCAGGCGCTGCTGCTCGAGTCAACCTACTATTGACGCAAGCGTCGACACTCGCCAACATGGTGTCGTCCGAGATCCAGCCTCCTCTTCATCAAGAATCGAATTCAGTGGAACCTCAATCGGATTCTTGCTCGACGAGTATAGATGATACCAAGAGCTCGAGCACCAAGAAACGAGCCTTGGACAATGACGGCAGTGATGATGGCAGCACCAACGAGCCCAGTAGCAAGCGACGCCGAGTACCTGCTGTCGAGGAGAAGCTCTCGTTGGAACTCATCACAGGCGGAGAGCTGAAAGAGTACGCATGACCGTGGCAGCCTCGTGGTCGTGAATGCTCACGAGTACCGCGATGACAATGGTAGCTATCAAAAGGATGGCGTTCGCTGGATGGTGCGCTTGTGGTTGAACGGTCTCAATGGTATCTTGGCCGACGAGATGGGTCTCGGCAAGACGATACAATCCATCGCCCTGCTTGCACACATGTACTCGCAAGCCGTACATGGTCCCTATCTCGTCGTCGGGCCGCTCTCGACGCTTCCGAATTGGCGCTACGAGTTTGCAAAGTACACGATTCGCGCCACCCTGCCGAGAGCGAATGGATCTGATCGGTGGCATGGCTCGTGTAGATGGGCTCCTCAGTTGGGCCCAGTGTATCTATACCATGGAACGCATGAGCAACGCGTGAGTATGCGCCAGCAAATGCCCAAACCACTCGAGGTTCGATCACCTGCAGACCGTGCGAAATCTTTGGCAGCTTACCAAGTAGGTGCCTCGGTGAACTCGATCTCTCTCTCTCGCACAGAGAAAGTTCCACGTCGTCATTACTTCGTACGAAATGGTGCTCAGCGACGCATCGTGGTTGAGCAAGTTCGCTTGGAACTACGTCATCGTCGACGAGGCGCAACGCATCAAGAACGTGCAGAGCAAGTTAATCAAGCAGCTGGCGTCGTTCAATACCGCCAATCGGTTGCTGCTGACCGGCACTCCCTTGCAGAACAACATTCGAGAGGTGCGTGTCAGGCATCCATCCACACGAGTATCCATGTCGATGTAGCACCTGACACCTCGCTTGGACCGCTAGCTGTGGTCACTGCTGCACTTTATACTGCCAACGATCTTTGTGAGCCTCGAATCCTTCGAAAAGTACTTTAACTTTGCCGAGCCGGATGACGCCGATGAAGATGCATCGGATGACCTGATTGGCGAGCAAGGATTCGATACCGGCGACGACGAGGTGGTCGTAGTGCCCAGTAGCTCTGCAGAGCCTGTTAGCACGACCTCAACCTCAACGACATCAACGCCATCGACTGCAGCTTTCGAGGCCAGCTCGCAATCGATGCCAGCTCTCAGTCGAGCGACCTCCAATCGTCGAGCTCGCGGGCGTGGCCGACGGACGAATACCAAGGCTCGGTCGGCGAGCCAAACCGTATTAGACCCAGCGTATGTGGTCAGCCAAGAGGCAGCTGAGCAGTTCGTCACCAAGATCCACACGATTCTGCGGCCGTTCTTGCTACGTCGCGAGAAGAGAAACATTGGGTCATTGAACCTGCCGAAGCGATACGAGAAGGTAGTGTACACCTCGCTGTCGCCTCTTCAAAAGGTACGCACATTGCGCTGTACCTGGTGTGCGTGTGTGTGGCGCGTGTACAAGTGCCCTCCTCACTCACGAATGTGTTGGCGATGCAGACATACTACGCAGCGATCCTTGAAGGAACGCTACGTGAGACGCTTGAGGCGAGCGAAGGCCCGCAGTTGCGAGGCTGGAGCTCGCTCTCGAACAAGATGGTGCAACTACGCAAGTGCTGCAATCACCCGTATCTATTTCAACTGCCAGCGAATGCCGACGGCCAATACGTTGCCGACGAAAACCTGGTTAAGGACTGTGGCAAGCTGCAAGTACTCGATCGTATCTTGAAGGTGCGTACCTGTGCTCGCAGCCAAATGGTTCGGTACAATTGTCGTATTCACCACGTGCGCTCTCACAGAATGCACAGAGCAACAGGTCCAAGGTGTTGGTCTATTCGCAGTTTGTACAAACACTCAACTTTATCGAGGACTTTTGCGAGCTTCGAGCGTACCGCTACGAGCGCCTGGATGGCTCGGTCAACATCACTGACAGGTTCGAGTTGCCGGTGTGGCGGTCACTGCTCGGCACAATGGCACTCATGTCTGGACTGCACGCTGCACAGGGCGGACGCCATGCTACGTTTCAACAACGAGCCAGATTCGTTCGTGTTCTTGATCAGCACTCGCGCCGGTGGTCTCGGCATCAACCTCACCAGTGCCAATGTCGTGGTGTTTTACGACAAGTACGGCAGCTGTGTGGCAACTCGATTGAAGAGCGTCAGCTGATTGTCGTCTCTGTCTCAGCGACTGGAATCCACAGGTCGATGCACAGGCACAAGCACGATGCCATCGAATCGGACAGATGCGTGAGGTGTATGTGTATCGACTAGCGACCGCCAACTCGATCGAGACACGAATCCTCGAGCGCGCCCGCAGCAAGAACAGCCTCGTCAAGGTCGTGATCGACAAGGGCAACTTTGCATCACGCAAGAACGTGCAGATCGACCTGGAAGAGCTGAAGGCCGTACTCGAACTCGACCAGCCAGCGAGCGTTGGCGTCGTGGATTCGAGCCATGAGGACTCGCTGTTTGAATGGGGCGAACAACACATTGTCGAATGAGACCAAACCGTACCGAACCGTACAGGGCTGCTTGCTCCCGAAGGAGAGTTGAGAGTTGAGAGAAGGTTGGATATCGATAGAACAAGTACATTATACGCGAAAGAAGAGACCCCATGAACAAAGTGAAGTGGAGGACCAGTACGACATGGCACTATCAGTAGCAGTGGCAGCGGCGGCAGCAGCAGCAGCGGGAGCACCAACGCGACAGAACGCCAGCAACAGCTCTCAACTCTATCCGCCTACTTGTCGAGCTTGAGGATGGCGAGCTTCTCGAGGTCTTGCATCTCCTTCAAGACCTTGGAGACGTTGTAGCGCAACTATCACATGGAGAGGATGCAATAACGTGTGAGTATCTCAGCCTGCACCCAGACGTCGAATGTCAGCATCGTCTCATCATACCTGATGGAAGCGCAGAGGCGACACCTCGAACATGATGATCGATCCATCTGAGAGGCTCAGCTTCATCAAGACGGCCGGTTTCAACACGAATGACATGGAGCTATCGAGTATTCGAGTATTCGAGCATCGTCGTGGTGATGGTGGTGAGAGCGAGTCAAGACCGGAGGCGAGCGAGGGAGAGGGAGGTACCTCGTCGAGATGGCGACATCGACTCGCCATCGCAGCTGTTCGAGCGACGGATAGTGGAGGGTCTGTTTCGCAAGCTCGGCCTCCAACTCTTCCTTGCAAGCCTTGAATGTGTTCACCAGCAGCGTCGAGGCCTCAGCAGGAACGCGCAGCTCATCCAAGCCGGCCTTGAATGCCTGTGGTTTTGGTCGGTCGGTAAGCAGGCGAGCTTGTCTCGTAGAATCTCCACAATGAAGGTTGAACCCATGAGTACTACAACTACGTACGGTGAACTTGATGCGGGATCGAATGCCCGAGCGGAAGAGGAAGAAGAGGCCCGTGAAGGCTGCGACGGCGTTGAACTTGTCGGGCACCGTACGAATCGAGGGCGAGAGGTCCTCGAAGCTCGCGGCCGTGACATCCTCGCCCTGGATGGATGCCGCCGCACAGTGGCATGATCGAGCGCACACACAGCGGGCAGGCCAATCAGTGCACTGCACGGCGAACGCCAACCAGGTTGGCGACGCAGCACCATCGGTACCTTGAGATACGCGATCGAGAGATTGACGAGCGCCTGCAGTGTCGTCTTGTCGTATGTGGGCAACAACGGCAGTGCCTTCTTGATCTCGGGGAGTACCGTAGGACCCAAGAACGACACCTCTTCCGCCATCTAGTGTTGTTTGTCTCTGTCTGTGTGTGCGTAAAATGCGTGGTCCTCCAACACTCTCGCTCGCGCGTATCGATCGAACAGCGAAGCAGCAACAACAACACGAGACGACGAAGACGAAAAATACGAAAAATACCTGTGGGGCATGATAGAGCAGCTCGTGGCTCTTGCGTGGCCTTACGATCCTTCATTCGCTTCGTTCCCGCGCACCACGCACCACTCACTCCACTCACTCTCCTCTCTCCGCCCAGCCCGAATGATCGAGCTATCGAGCGATGCGCCTCCATCTCCTGGGGCCGTCTCCACGACCACCCATACGATCAGTGACGTCGTGGTTGTAGGTTCTGGCGGCGGCGGCAGCAGTATGGATAGTATTGGTGTCGATGGCGTGCAACGCGGCGGCATCAAGATCGTGAGCCTGAACTGCTGGGGCCTGCCGGACCGCTTCACGTACCCGACGCAGCCGGGCGTCGAGCGAACTGGCGTACTGCCTCCCAACCGCGTCGAACGCATGCGAAACATTGCTGCGCGAGTGGGCGAGTGGGACATCGTCACGTTCCAGGAGCTTTGGGTGCCGTGGGATCGCCCGGTGATCATCGAGGCGGCGCGCGAGCAGGGCCTCGTGCACAGCCACTACTGGCGCAGCAACCTGGTCGGCAGCGGCCTGTTGATCGTATCGCGCTACCCCATCATCGACACCGACTTTTACAAGTACCGTCTGTGCGGTAAACCACAGCGACATCGTCATGGTTCGTTCGCGCCTGCTCACTAGGCCTATCGATCAATGCTCTCTTACTAACCACCACGCTCAATCGCACTATCGCTCGCTCTGTGCAGGCGATTGGGAAGCTGGCAAGGGTATCGGACTCGCTCGCGTCCAGGTCGACGCCAATACTGTCTTTGATATCTACACGACGCATACGATCGCACAATACGGCAATCCAGATGAGTACGTTGGATCGAAGCTACACACAGTCTCGCTCACTCGCACCCACTCGCTTACTCGCACTCAACCTCATTGTAGATACTTTGGCCATCGAGTACTTGAGATCCTCGAAGTTGTAGACTTTGTCCGCAATACCAACAAGAGCCCATTGTTGATCGTATGGTGCCTCCCGCCTGTCGCTCCACTCTTCTCCTCGCGTTACTGACACTACTCGCTTGCTTCAGATCACGGGCGACTTCAACTGTGTCCGCGATCGTGTGGAATATCGCTTGCTCATGTCGATGCTGAAACTCAACGACTCTTACTTGGTCGTGTCGCCCTTCGATACCGAGACCGTGACGCACGTGTTCAATCCCTACGTGCTCGACTACGTGCTGTATCGCAAGCGTATCGAGCGCCTCCCCGAGGACCACGACGATGACGAGTCGGTGACGTCGGCCTTGATACAGAAGGCGCGCTACGTGCTGGGACTTGGCCGCAATCGCGCCATCGTTCCGCAGGCAGTCGACGACCACGACTACGATCAGCATTACGAGTGGGTGCCCACCGAGGCGTACATGTGCTATTACTTGCCGTCGCTCGAAGAGGAGCAGCGGCAGTATCTCGCGACTCGCAAGCACTTTCGCCCCGATGAAACCGTGCTGTTTCATGGCGAGGAGGTGCTGCCCGAGAGCCCTGCCGTGCAACAAGCTCGCCTCAAGCTCATCTACTCGGATCACAAGGGTGTGGCCGTCACTTTCACCAAGCGAGCGCGTCACGCCGCCGATGCAGCGCAACCTCTCGGCCATGCTGTTGATGGCGGCGGCGGCGGCGGCGGCGCTACAACGAGAACCGTGTCACCACCACCGACCACAGTACCGTCGGTTCCGGCCGTCAGTACGACCGCCGACGGCAGCATCGTCATCCACGCCAACCCGTTCGGTGAGCCAGAGGACGACGAGGACGACGAGGATGCTCACCACGACGAGCACGAGGACTCGCTCACCGACATTGAGTGTGCAGCTGCAGAGGAACTCGACGCTGCCGACACGGAACGCAAGCATTTCGTCGCGCTACTGCGCTCGACGATCGAACAGCTGCAGGAGAACGTGGCGTGGGTCAAGCGACGTCGCAACGTGCATCTCGCGTGGGGCGTCGGCTGGGCGGTCGTGGCTGCCATCATCCTATTTACGCCATTCGCTCGATGGACCTTCTACGTGCTGCCGAGCATCTTTGTGCTGCTGTCGTGCATCCGACTCGGCTACGTGCTCTTCTTCAAGCACGGCGAGGTCTGGTGGATCGAGCACACAATCACTCGCTTGCGCAAGGAGCTCGAGGCACATCTGAGCGAGAGCGAACAAGCGGCCATCATGCGCCAGCGCGAACAACGCCAACGACGCAAGTTCCGCAAAGTCAAGGCCAAGGTCGCCAACACCAAGCCCTAAGACCACAAGCTCCGTCCCGACCAGTGCTTGTGTGTGTGTATGCGCGATCATCGCCATCGTTGACTTGTGAATATAACTCTATCTAATCAACGACGGCGTGAACCAATAAATCAACCAATGCTGTGCAAGAGGACAACAAGTCTTGCAAAAAAGCGCTGTACTTCGTTATTCACGTATAAAGGTATTCTCAACGACGGCAAGGGAGGGAGGGAAGGAGGTACGAAGGAGGAGACAGGGTTTAGTTGCTGGGCAGCGACATGAGAACGTTGCCATTCGACGGCAAGTACACGACGTTCCTCGAGCGCGCCAGGTAACGCGCAATCTCTCGCGCAGCCTCGATTCGGCGCAGCTGCAGGAACTCATTGCCATCCTTGTATGCCTCGGCGATCAGACGACCGGCCTCTGTCTCACCCTCGGCGATGATGACCTCGGCAAGCTTCTCCTGCTTGGCCTTCTCGACCATGTAGGTTTGGCGGATGGCCATCTGTTGAGCGACCTGCTTCTGCTCGATGGCTTGCATGTAGTCCTTGCTGAACTCGATGTGCGTCTAAACAAACGCAATCAACCACCGGTGAGACTCCAAATAATTGCATGTGTATTCTCGCGCGTGCAGCAGTGCAGCACGTACGATCGAAACATCATCAAGCAACAAACCGAACTCAGCAGCACGCTTGATGAGTGCCTCTCGAATGTTGAGCGAGACCTACACGAGCCACCTCAAAGGGTTAACGTCATGAAAGGCAGCGAGCGCCTCTGGGAGCGAGCGGGGTAATGGTGGTGGTGGTGGTGGTGGTGTTTGATACGTACGACATCACGCTGGGTGATGAGCTCTCCAGCGTCGTACTGCGCGACGACCGACTTGAGCACCTCGTTACCGATCGAGGTGAAGATCTGTCGAGCATACTTGCGACCCATTTGCAAAAAGATCTTGCGGAGCTCCGACTCCTCAGGTCGGTATAGCAGACGCAGCGAGAAGTTGACACGCTGAAGATCTGATGAATAATACAACACGGCGTGAGCATATGAGAGTGCGAGAGACAGCGCGATGATGCATGGATCTGCTGCGCTCTACTCACCTTTGGAGCCAGTGGCCGAAGTAAAGGTGTACGGCGTTACGCGCACGTCAAAGATCTCGGGATACTGCAGGCCAGGGATGAGGAAGTGGATGCCCTCGCCCTTGACTTCGTGCAGCACACCGCGAACACGATCGAACACCAAAGCTCGCTCGCCACCGTCGACTGAACAAAGCGGTGCGGATCACACAGATGTTCGTGGTTGGGGTGGTTCGGTTGGATGGCCGAGTGCATGAGGGGAAGCGTGAGTCAGTGGGGCTGCTTCATCGAGACCATACAGCACGAGCACCTTCGCGCTCCATCTGTCTCGAGCGCGCGAGACGAGGTGATAGTGAGGCCACGCATACCAGTGTACATCGAGCTGCTAACCACCGTGCCGAGGAGGCCCAAGCCTGCCGAGAAGATAGCAAAGGTTCGCGTGAGCGCTGCCGACATGATGTGATATTATTGTAGTGTAGGACTACTCCACGAGTGTTCAGTCGATGAGCCACGAGAGATAGAGAGAGCGCGTGGATGTGTGCGTGTGTGGTAGCGAGAAGGAGAGTGAGCCACTGGATCACACGCTGAGGCGGAGCAGTACCCTTGGCGATGTACCCCGGTATTTCTTGGTAGCGCCGTAGAGCGTGGGAGCCTCGCGGTGGCGCCTTAATGTCAGTACCCCGGTCGAGTCTTTTATCTTTCGCGCTCGGTTCATCGCTCGCTCTTTCGTTTGCTGCCTCTCGCGCTCCGCTCCTACATTCATTCCTTCGTTCCTATCCCATATCTCTGCTCCTCCAATGGCTGATTCTCGCTCGTCGGATGATGGCTCGTCGTCACATGATGATTCGACGTCAAGAGAGTTCAAGGTTGGATTGCTCGGTCGTACGGTGCAACGCTCGAAGAAATACGCAGAGGTATGTCGAGGGGATGATATGGTTGCGTCAGCAGTTGCATGATGGATGCAAGTAGCGGTTGGTGCTGTTGTGTTCGGCGTGTGTTGATTGCGTCTCACGTTGCTCATCCGCCTCGGCCATATTGTGCCCATGTGCTCCGATCGATCTCATGCTCCACAGGAGGTAAGGGGCCGAGCCAAATCCGCTCAAGCTGCAGGTACGTTTGCGTTGCTATCGTGGCAACTGCTTCCTCTCGCTCTCGAGTGTTAGTCATGGCTAACACCTCCCTCCGCGGCTGCTTGCACACAGTACAACAACGAGCTGAGCGTCTACAACGTTACGGCACCAACTTTCTCTTTGTACCTGGCGTTGGATTCGGTGTCTTCTTTGGTCTCAAGCTTGCGCGTGGTATGCGCGCCTGCTCTCAACGACAGCAGCATTCCTGCCGCTACTCCTGCTGCTGGCACTGACGCGCTCCTTGTTGTGTACGCGTGCGCGCGAGCAGTGGGATTCTTCAAGCGCCTGGTGCTTGGATCGGCTGGTGCTTCGTTGGTGTTCTCGGCGCTCTATCCGCACGACGCCTCGCGACTGGCATATGAGACCTCGCAGCGAGTGCAAAAGATCGAGTGGTACAACGAGGCCGAGCGCTTCTGCGCCTGGGTGTGCGACTGGAGCCTCGGCAGCAACTACAAGCCCGACCTCTCGCCCAAAAAGAAGCCACAAGACTCTGATGACTCCACTGCCTAATTCATGATCCTTGTTGTTGACTAGCGACCAATCTCTCCCTCTCCAATGAATCGAATAGTTTTGTGTACTGCTTCCTTCCTTCATTCAGCACAGATGACATACAAGCCGGCGAGCGACATCAGCGCTCACGGTCAGGATCGATGTTGATATGCGGTGACGGCTTCAGTAGTGTGAGTAGTTTCTGCAGCGGTGACGGCTCTGCCTTCGCTTCAAAGTAGTCTCCTAGCACAACCGGTGCGCTTGGTTGCGGGGTGGTTGGTGCCTGCTCCTCTTGCTCGGGTTGTTGCTGTTGCTGTTGCTGTTGCTGTTGCTGTTGCTGTTGCTGTTGCTGTTGCTGTTGCTGTTGCTGTTGCTGTTGCTGTTGCTGTTGTTGTTGTTGTTGTTGTTCGAGGCTCACTGGAGCAACCGAAGGGCTGGGAGCGTCGTCGTCGTCGGTCACGATCGGGTCGTGTCGATCACCAGACGCCGGAACAGCGACCGGTACCATCGGCTCGTGCACGCCCTTCAATCCAAACACCTTCGGCGTGACTCGCACAAAGGCTGTCAGCGGATTCTTCTCAATGTCCTGCTCGAGCAACTTGCGGACCGTGCGTCGTTGCATGTACACATTGGCCGTTTCGCTAAACAGGCCTACATTCGGAGGGATATGGCAGTTAGTCTCGCTCACTAGAGATCTCCTCAACAACAACAACAACAACAACAACAACAACAACAACAACAACACGACGAGAAACGAGCCGAACCTTGCTCAAGGCCGCGAGAGAGAAGCTCGCTGACCGGCAGCGGGCTTCCGTGCTGTTCGAGTAGGAACTTGACGCCAGGGAGATACGACATGTTGCGTTTGGCGCGAGCCTTCTTGAGCTTGCTGTCGTCGCCGCTTGCCATACCCGAGTCGATCGAGTCCGATAGGGCGCGAGTCGCTTCGCCTGCTTCCGCTTGAGAGCTGCTGTCGCTTCCCAAGGGAAGGAGCGGAGGCAGCACGAGAGAGCCAGCACCAAAGGCAAAAGAATCGTTGTTGCCCGGTAGGGTCGAGATCGGTGGGAGCACCGGCAATGGCCGCGACGGCGCCGCGTCCGCCAGCCGCGGCAGCGTCATGTCTGACAGCCGCGGTGGATTCGGCTGGAATCCCTTCGGCGTCTTGGCACCATTGGGATTGCCGCCTTGTGTCTGCGCCGTGGCTCCGCCTGCGACTGTGGGCGGTCGTGTCGATTGTGGCGCCGCTCCTGCTCCCGCTGGTGCGCCCGCAGCGGCGGCCGCGGCGGCCGCGGCGACCTCGGCTGCCAATCGGCGCTGTTGCTGCCGCCGTTCTCGCCGCTTGAGTTTGCGAATCTCCTTGAGTCGCTCCTTCTCAGGATCGGGCGTCTCGCCGTCGGCCGCCTTCGGTGCATTGATCTTCTTGCTCTGGCCATCGTTCGTATCTTGAGAGCTCGCAGTACGACGCTTCTTGACAGCGTGCCCTGCATCGCCATCAGACACTCTCTTGCGCTTCTTCGGCCGCGATGGTACCTCGGGTCCAGGCACGCCAGTGCTAGACGACCCGATCGGTGCGCCCGCCGTCGCAGAGGCGACCGCACCGGCTCCGGCTGTGTTGGAGGCGACATTCGGCGCAGACTGGCTTGGCGGTGGCCTCTCGGGTGCTCGATCGCTCTCCTCCAAATCGAACACCACCACCGAGCTTGGCGTCGATTTGCCTTGCTGCTCGGTACCGGTTTGGGATAGCTTCTTGAGCCGCCTCTTCTTCGCTACCACCGCGCTGGCTTGGCCATTGCTCACCAAGTCGGATGAGCTTGCCTCTGCCTTGGCGGAACCGTTCTCTCCGAGCCGTTCCTTCTTCTTCTTCCTACCGTCGCCAGTGCTCTCCTTATCACGCTTCTTCTTCTTCTTCTTCACCTCAGTCTTGCTGGCATCATCGCCAGTGCTCTCCTTATCTCGCTTCTTCTTCTTCTTCTTCTTCTTCTCAGTCTTATCGCTACCATCGCCACTGCTCTCCTTATCACGCTTCTTCTTCTTCTTCACCTCAGTCTTGCTGGCATCATCGCCAGTGCTCTCCTTGTCTCGTTCCTTCTTCTTCTTCTCACTACCGTCGCCACTGCTCTCCTTATCTCGCTTCTTCTTCTTCTCCTTCACCTCAGCCTTGCTGGCATCGTCCTTATCTGGCTGTTGCTGCTTCCTCTTCTTCGGCTTCTCTCCCACGTCGGTACCAGTAGCTTCGTTCGTTGGCAGATTCGAACCACCTTCAGCGATCGGCACGGCAGGCGAGGCAGACGTCGTTGAGTTGGTGGCCTTCTTCTTGCGTACAGTAGGCTGGCCATCGGCTCCAGCTTCCTTGGCCTTGAGCGCCCGGCGTTCCTTACGCAGCTGCTTGGCCCGTTCCTTGCGCCTTGCTGCTTCCTCGGGGTCCAGAGCCGCAGCAGCGGAAGAAGCTTGGCTGCTGCCTTCTCCAACGCTCGGCTCGGTTGGGCGGCCTTTCGAAGAGTCTCCATCCAGAGTCGTCAGCTTGGGTCGCTTGCTGTCGGGCGGCACCGCTCCTTCGCCAGATGGCAGCTTGCGTTTCACGACCTTCTTCTTTCTGATGGGCCTAAGTTCGCGCCAAGTCTTGAGAGAAAGCCGCTACCCATTGATACACATTACCGCGAGTAAGCAACAACCAAGCGCTGGAATCAAGCCCACGGTGGCAAACGTTCAACGCACCTTGGGGAACAACTTGATACAATAGATCACTGCACGCTCGAGTGCCACGTCGTGTTGGAACTCGCTCTTGCCATTACTTGAGTCCGATTCTGTCGCGCTCGGAATCGAAGAATCTCCTTGTTCACGTGAACGCGCCTCGGCTCCAAAATGCAAATACTCCTCAGGGAGGTCTGCAATGTCGTTCATGTGAACCTTGTGTGCGGCAATCAAGAGGCGCTCTTGTGCCTCAACCACTTTGGCATCTCTGCACACGAACGCCATGCTGAATGTCAGTGATGTCGGCTCCCTAAGAGGTTGTACGGTGCCCTTGTGTGTGTGTGTGTGTGTGTGTGTGTGTGTGTGTGTGTGTGCACGATGGCTGGCTAGATTCGTACGTGATGTCGTTGTTGATAAGGTAGCACAAGGAATCGAATGCCATCTCGAGCTGTGCGTCTTGCTTGCCATCCTTGGTGGATCGTCGCCTTGCGATCTGAGTCGCTGCCCCGGCAGATTCTGCACGCGGGTCGGGTAGGGTGTTGCTCGAGTCGACGACCAGAACTTCTACGCCCGGCATCAGTTCTTGCACTGGGCAGTGTTCGACCTCGACGACAACGCCAGAGAGCACCATCGTGGGAGACAGAGCGTTCTCGACCAAAGGCGTGCCAACTGGCGAAAGTTGAGGAGAAGCCGCGCCGGGGCCCATCGGGTTGACATCAGCTGCCGAAGGCTGTTGTTCATCGAGTGCACTTGGAGGCAGCGCGAGAGGCTCGACTCGACCTTGAAGGTGCTCCACTTGCTCATCGAAGCCTAGAGTGTCTTTCACATCACCGGGCTCCTTGCCCATCGCGAGAAGAGCAGGTGAGTGAGGATGCGCAGACGCTTGTTCTGCTTCGCCTACAACTTCCATCGGGTGGTCCTCGGGGAGAACGGTGCCGCTTGTCTCTGTCGCCGTCGTCGCGCTTGTTGGAGAGCTCGTGTCGAATGCAACCGGTGGAGCCGATACTGGGAGTTCGGTGCTCGTGGGTGATGAAACCGACGGCATAGTTGAGGCGCCGAGCTCGGCCACCGTAGCTCCGGAGGCATCCGAGTCAACGGCAGGCCGAGTGGCCCCTTCGGAACGGAGCCTCTCGTAGCGCTCCTTGAGAAGGTGGGCGCAAACCTTGGAGTAGCCTTGGAGAGCACGGATGGCAACTGCTGGCTTGGCGGCATCCTTGGACTTGGTGAAGAAGCGTTCGAGCTCTTCAAGGTTCTTGAGCTCATCCAGAATGCGCACCCAAATGTCGGCAATCTTGGTATACGAGTTGTTGTACGTGAACTCATTCCGCAGACACTCGAGCAACAGGCTATCGTTCTGGTGCTTTGGATTAAGCATCTCTCCACGTCTGCATTCAGTGGTTGTCTTGAGTGAGTTGATACGAATCGTCGAACGCACGAACGAATGAATTGCGCGTACCGATTCAACGTTGGATATCGCCAAAGAATGCCGTAGAACTTACCAGCTCCACCACCCTTCGTGCCCTTGGTGCGCGGAAACACACGCTGGCTTAACAGCTCATAGGCAGGCTCAGGATTGTGAAGTCCCTCGAGGTACGCCTTTGCTATCTGTAATGGAACTCATTAGCGCACCGCACCTTCTGCAGACGAAGAGAATTGGGGAGGGAGAGAGAGAGAGAGAGAGAGAGAGAGAGAGGAGGAGGAGGAGAGAGATTGCAAACCTGATAGAGCGGACGGTAGTTCCATTTGTCGAGATCCAGCACGTATCGAAGGCCGGCGATCGCATCATTCAAGATGCGGCGTGCCAGCTGACGTAATGAATCAGGAGCCCCCGGCGTCGGTTCGATTGTTGCTGATGCCTCACAACCCAGCGCGTCACTTGTTGTTGATGGCGCTGAGCTCGGGGTTACAGTAGTAGTCGTAGGTTCCACCGTTGTCGAGCTTGATTGTTGCTCTTGTGCCGCCGATACCGGTTCGAGATTAGAATCGCCATCTGGACCGCCGGTGGTCATTGGCGAGTGCGAGAAGCAAGGAGTTCCAGGTGATGGCGGTGCAGATTGCGCAGCATCGAGCTGCGCTGTTGTGGTAGTCGCTTCGAAGCAAATGTCAGGACGAGCACATTCGGTGAGAATGCGCTCCCAATCGAGCGATTCCTCGTCGGCTGATGGCGCGGAAGAGGAGGAGCCACTAGCTCCATCGATCCGACTTGATGTCTCGAGAGTCTTGAGATACGCAAGTGCGAGGTCGATTCGACTACCGTGCAAGCGGTACAGCGGCATTCGAACCTCTTGAATTGCCTTGTCATCCGCGTACATGCCGCCAATGATGTTGGAGCCACGGAGACGCTGAACCGAGTTGGCATAGATCGATAGGTACTTTTCATAGTGCGATGGCCCGAGACGCTCGAACATTTTTCCGAGGCAGAACTCGTACAGCCACTACTCACATAAAGCCCGCATCGACAGTGAGTTGGAGTGTGTCATCCATGAGTGCAATGCTTGCAAGGCGTACGTTTGATGGATATTTGGCAATCAATGGCTCGAGCACCATGATAGCCGTTCGACAGACTGCCTTTCGTGCTTGAGGCTCGGTGGCTACAGATTGCGCGACAATCCATGATGAATTCAGTGCACTGTCTTGAATCCAGATCCAGTACAATAGGAGGAGGAGGAGGAAGAGGAGGAGAAGCACCACGTACCATAGCAGAGCTTGAAGGATTGAAATAGAGCTAGCTCACGACGAATCATCTCATCATCCGACTCGTCCTTCTTAGTCTTCTTGCTCGCCGATCGAGCGCCTTGGCTTGTCGGATCGGTGCTCGAGAGATCATCGCCGTCGATCGCCATCGGCGTCATTCCCATCGCTGGAGCAGAGGAGGTCGTGGCACTAGTGCAAGAGGATGGCGTTTCTTCAGTTGGTGAAGTAGTGTCGCCACTCACTTGTGCGTCGTTGCGCTCCGCCAGCCACATGTAGATTGTGAATGCATGCTCTGCTTTCTGCATACGACAACGAATCACAGTGTCAGAACAAACCTTGGCACTCACTCGTGCGTTTACAACGCGCCAGTACGACGTACGTTGAGATTGACTTTGCACACTCGGTGGCGAGACTTGATTGACTTTAATCGTGCCACCTCAAAGAAGCAAACTGCAAGCATTCCCCAGGACCAATCTCGCATGGGATTCAATACAACGTCGCTCTGCACGAGAATAAACACATATTCGATGCGTGAGTACAGTGACTATCTCTCGCATCTGGCGAAGGCGAGTGAGATAGAGTCAAGTACCAAAAGCAAGCCCATCAGTTCAGGGCGGCGCTCCTCCTCACGGGGGATGGCTTGGGCACAAAAGTAGTAAATGTCTCGTGCCTCGCCGGAGACCCACCAAGTACTGTTAGAAGTCTCTGCTTGTGGCTTGGTGAGCAGCATTTGTGGAAATGGTGGAGTGGTTGGATCGGTCCATGGGAACGATGCAGGTGTAGCCTTGAGCCATTGTTTCAGCTCTGTGGATTGGGACTCCACTACATATCAGATGAGAGTGGTGTCAGGGATACGATATGAGAGAAAGAGAGCGCGCACGCAGGAATGTGGATGCTTGGTTGGAAAGCGTAGTCGTACAAAACCTGGGCACCTCAGGAAAGTGCTTGTGTGCAGCCAACTTGGCAACTGCATGGCACATACTCCTCTTGTTGGCCGGTGTAGGATTCGGGTGGCTCGCAAACTCTCCTCGAACAAACTGTGCTCCATCATCGGCAACGATGGTGTGTGAGCTCATGTGAGGCTGTTTGCCACAACATCAAGGCCCATGTTTGCTGGAAGTGATGTACCTTGAGAGCTCGAAGAATACGAATGAAATCTCTCTCGGTCGGGATAATGTCGCGCGAAATGTTCTCCGTACGCTCTTGAGCGATGCCACTCAAGTATCCAAGATGGGTACCGTAAAAGTGCGAGAATCCGTGCAATTGTGCTCGCTTGATTTGCTCGTTCGCCTCTCGAGCCGTAGTCTGCTTACGATCACGAGCTTGTTTGTTACCTTCGTTTGCGTCCTCCTCGTCTTCCTCATCCTCGTCTTCGAGTTCTTCGTCTTCGGGTTGCTTCACCGTGCCAGGCTCGGTGCCGAGCTCTTGTCGAGCACCGTCGGCGCGCAAAGTTGCCACGGATGAAGGAGGGATTACAAGGCTGTCGAGCTTCGCAAAGTAATAGTCCATGAAAGCGCCTGCTCAATGGTAGGGCAATGGTCAGGCGATATTCAGGCGATATCTATCCGTGAGAGCAGCAGTGAATCGTTGCCTGAGCGTACAATTACGAAGTACACAGGCTTTGCGACGTCGAAGATCGGCAAAAGCCGTGACGAGGAGTTGGACACTCTTGGTTACAAGCAAAGGCGAGGCCTTGATTGTTGCGATGCCTCCGAGGCAGACGTGCAATAACTTGTGGAGCACAATCCAACCCTTGACAAAGAACTCTTCGTATAGAGTGTTGGCATGCTTCGTAGCCCTATCAAGAGACAAAGGCAGCGACACGAATGAGATACGACCAATCAAGTGTGTTTTCAGTGGCGCCAACAGCGCTGCAGTGATTGACAATGTACTTTTGCGAGGAAGTGGCGCCACTTTGCTGACGCCCTGAGCCCTTGCCACGAGCTGACAAGACTGGTGAGGTCGAACCGGGTGCGGGAGTCATTGTCGAAGCTCGGTCAGATTGTGATTGTTGCTGTTGTGGTTGGTGTTGTTGTGAAGCGGCAGCGAGCATGCTTGACTCGGGCGCCGTGAGCAATCGCGTCAAGAGAAAGTAGATGTGCGTTGCCCACTGCTCGCCGTCGGAAATCTCGCCACGCACTGCGAACAAGCAGCAATCGGTGATCGAATCCAGTAACGTGCTGGTATGCTTCAGTAAAGCTTCGACCTGCTCGTTGTCGTTGGTGGCAAGCAAGTCGGTCGTTGGCGCATATTTCGTGGTTGCAATCAGTTCGATGGCATGTCTGCAGCACTTTGCGAGCGCTTCTTTCAGCTCGAGACGCTTGCACGACTGCGAGATGGCAAATCGTAAGCAACGGTCAATCAACTCGAAACGAGTTACAAGATTTGAGGTAAAAATTCATACCGTGAGCAACAGCATTAGGAAAGAAATGCGGGAGACAACAGGTAGATCGACAGATACAGGCACTGTAGTCGTTGGGAGGGCCATTGAGCTTGACGTAGAGAATGACATGGAATTATCTTCGCTTTCGGTGGTGCGTAGAGCCTCGGGTTCTTCGATTCTAATTGGTGGCTCACCTCTAACCAAGGTGTGAGTCATTGAGAGAGAGAGAGAGAGAGAGAGAGAGAGAGAGAGAGAAGACTTACCGGATGAGAATTGGCCAGAGCAACGCCACGACATTCTTATAGTTCTTTGCATTGAATGCCACTAAATCGACGGAATATAATATAGGGCGTGTTAGTGAATACGTTGCGACAAACAAGCATCATGAAGGGCATCCACCAACCTTTGGTTGTTTCAAGCAAGCGCTTGTGCTGAGTGATTGCAAGCTTGGCGGTAATACGTGCTCGTGAGATTTCGTCCTGACCGAAGCTGTCATACGAGCGAATGACATACGTGTACGTGATGTTAGTGGCTTGTCATTCAAGCAGCACGAGGAAGATGCAACACACCAGTAGGGAAGCTTGATGACGATTGGCTGGTGGTTGTTGTTGTTACTTTCTGTGCTCTCTACTTGTGACAATAGCGCATCAGTCTCTTGCCACAACATTTCGGCCTGTTGTGAATTGCCTCTGGCGTGTTCGATGTTTGCCCAGAGCCAGTATAATCTGCGCTCCAGCCTCTGGTGTGAGTAGCATTACAGCGGGCGTGCCTTGCAAGTGCTCGGGAAGGATCGACAAGATGAACGATCAACCTACCGAGGACGATATTGGAATGGCAGAACAAGGGAGGTGTCATCAAGTGTACGCAAGGCCATCGAGAACAAGCTACAACATTGCTCGAATTGTACACTCCGTGAATCCGAGTGGTGGGTGATTGTTGGTGTGGAGGTGTCGGAGCGAGAGCGAGAACTCCTCTCGAATCGATCGAACAGAATCTCAGCAAACATGAGATAATACTGGTCGAGCCGGTGAGTCAGCAATCGTCATGAAACATGGCCGGAATCAAACGAAGAATAGATGAGCAGAATGCATACCAGCTTGTCATTGGAGGAGGTGTTCAACCATGGCTGAACCTTCTCAAAGAGCTGTATCAATCGTTGTTGAAGCTCGAGTGTCCAACACACGGCTACATGCAACAAATGATCGAATGAATGAGTGATGAACGAATGAAAAAAAGAGCGCCGTGTGGCGATAAAACCGCACCTCCAATCATTGAATTGGCATGAATCTCCTTGAAGAAGACATCGATCAGGTGAACGATGCCACTATTTCCATACTTTGTGACGATGGAAGGTGTTGCAGAGGCTGTGTTGCTATTGTTCCCCGAAGCCATGGTCGAGCGGCGCTTCGTACTGAGCCCACTGTTACTGTTACCGGCTGTTTGCCACTCTGAATTCGAGGATTCGAAGACGCCGGTACTGTCGGTGCCTTGCTCGATGACTGACAAGTCGGCTTGCACAGCGAGTTGCGATGTAGGTGCTACCAAAGTACTCGAAGGAGGAGGAGGGGTAGGAGGCAGAAGTACACCATCATTCGATCGATCGCTATCGTCGGAGCTCATGACGTTGAGGCTGATGCTATATCCAAGAGATTGAAGGTTGGTGGCGCTCGAAACCGGGCGGTGCAGGCGATCCGACTTGGAACTCGAAGAAATGGGAGGACAATACTTGTTGATGAAAGTCAGCAGCGTTCGACGCGCCGTGGCTTGTTCTTGCCACGAGTGTGCCGTGACCAGCTGAGAAATGTGTGGAGAAAAGCGGTCGGTTGCTAGCGCAGGCTCAGTCAATCTACGCCAAGATTGTGGGCGGCCCCCAAGTCGACCGATCAGCACGGCACTGCTAAAAAATCGAAGGGCAAGCAATGTACGATGGATTGCTCACGTACAAAGATAGCAGCGTCGGTGGATAGGATGGCAATAGAGCAATGATTTCTCGTTGTTGGCTTGAGAGCTCAGCCAATGGAGACGATGAAGCACCACCAACTTGTGCTGTAGAACGGGTTGGTTAGTCGAGCCGAACGCGCACACACAACTTTGTAGAACATTGCGTACAATCATCGCGAATAGACAGACGTTCCTGGACCCTTCGAGATGCACGCCTTGGACTGGAGCAGTTCATGTTCACGTTAGTGTGCAGGTATAATTCGGACAAGCGATTGGTGGGAGTGCGACAAACCCAGTGAAATCTCCTTCAAGGCCGTTGATTGCATCGGATAGTTCGGCAGCAGTAATGCCCGCCGTCATCGCTGCTGCTGTTGTTGTTGTTGTTGTTGCTGCTGCTGACACTGTTGCGATTGGTGGAAATGGTTCCAATGCTGCCGAAGAAGCAAGTGTGGTGCTCGTGCTGGTGGCTGAAGTGTTTGCATGCTGATCTGGATCAGTTGATTTGTTGGCGGTGGGCGTGGGTGCGTGATCCGATGAAGTGGACGGCAATGTTGCATCGGAGGATTCGGCAACAGGTTGTGTGAGTTTTCGTGGTGGAGAGAGTTGTTGCATCGAGAACAAGTCGACTGAGCCAATGCTCACATATGAGACCATTGAGCCGTCCCTATTGGTGCAACAGTGGCATTTGGTCAAGTTACACACAGACACATCTTGGTTGATCTGCATCGAACGAGTGTTGTGACATACTGGATCGCACGATAGAGAATCCGCTTGAGGCCATCGGCGAGCTCTTCCCACGAGAGAGTCTTGAGCTTTGGTACTGCTCATCCAGCGTGCATACATACATACATACATGTGCCGATCGGCGTGTTGGAATGGGGACTGGTAAATGAACGATACAATACGATCATCGGTACGCTCGGTGGCAGTCGTACAATGGAGGACTTTGCGGCGACGGCTCCTTTGATTTGCAGAGCGGCCTTGCACAATGTCCATGGTCGAGGGATTGAGGGTACCGGATGTAATCTTGCCAAGTACACTTGCAGCAATTTCATCATTCGGCGACTGCCAGACAGGGTACGTGAATCAATCGAATGTCAGAAGGTGGTCGAGAGTGATAAACGTGGCCGCACACACACGCACAAACGCGCGCACACACCATTGATAGAAGCCACTGACAGATCTCTTGGCACTGAATTGAAGAATGAATGATTTGTGAACGTGTGGTAAGTAAGCCTCCAATGCTTGCAATACGTGGCGTATGCATATGAGCGAGTGAGTGAGGGTGCGCACCTTGACGAGGTCTCCAATCTCGACCAGTACTTGGACGAGCTCTGCAGATTGCAATGTGATGAGTACGAGCGCAAGTGTTCACGCGTACAAGATGAACGAACCATGCACTGCAAGTTGGTAGTCAGGATCACGGCGGATGGCCTCTTCTAAGGCAATACGGGCTGTAGCCAGCTGTCGAAGCTTCCGACACACAGTTGCAAACTCAAACCATGTTGTCTACAACAACGATATATCGTGAGAAGCTGAGCCACATATGCGATGGATGATGATGATGATGATGATGATGATGATGATGATGATGATGATGATGATGATGATGATGATGATGATGATGATGATGATGATGATGATGATGATGATGATGATGATGATGATGATGATGATGAT
>Ga0209935_1001078_pt1 | contig 49515 bp, 64 predicted proteins | sample ThiBio_1000_plan_2_FD_183958 | JGI IMG/M metagenome (GOLD analysis project Ga0209935, IMG submission 183958) | Wastewater bioreactor microbial communities from Cape Town, South Africa - Thiocy_cont_1000_plan (SPAdes) | ecosystem: Engineered > Bioreactor > Thiocyanate-remediating >... | reverse complement strand
ATCGTTGCTCGTTGGCGATCAAGTCGCAGTCGCGATTCTCGTCCACTCGACCGTTGCAGTTGTCGTCGATGCCGTTGCCAGCGATCTCGGCCGCTCCTGGATTCACGAGGTATGGATCTCGACATTGGTCGGTCGTCTCGCAGCAGTCGCCTTGTTGGATCGTGATTCCGTCTCCGTCGTTGTCGATCGTCGGATCGAGAGCAGTGCTCGAGCTCGTGCTCGACGAGCAAGTGGCCGCCGTCACCGTGACAGTGAACGAGCAGTTGGCCGAGTTTCCTGATGGATCGAGAGCCACGAACGTGTTGGTCGTCGCTCCGAGAGGAAACACTGATCCCGATGCGAGTCCTGCTGTCTGAGTCACGTTCGCTTGGCAGTTGTCGACTGGAACCGGAGGCAAGTATCTCACGGTCGAGAAGCACTGCGACACCGAGAACGATCGAGGACACGAGATGCTCGGCGGTTGGATGTCGGTCACTGTCACTGTGATCGAGCAAGTCGACGAGTTGCCGAGAGGATTGGTCGATGTGAACGTGAAGTTGTTGGTTCCCACTGGATACACGTTGTTGAGCACTGTCGGAGCTGGTCCCGTCACTGGCCATGGCTGGTTGCAATACGTCGCCGTCGGTTGAGACGGAAGCATCACGACTGCCGAGCATCGACCAAGTTGAGCAGGCGTCGATGCTGGACTCGAGCAGCCCGAGATCACTGGAGCAGCTGTCGATGTGACGGTCGCTTGCAAGTTGATCGTGTACGACACACCGCAATCGTCGTCGTTGAACACCAGAGTGGCATTGAACACTCCGCAACTGCTCGTCGGTGCAGTGAACGTCAACGTGATGACGCTGCTGGTGGTCGAGCTCGCCAACACGATAAACGTCGTCGATGGCACTCCGCTCAACACCCATGGAGTGCCGCTCGATGGGTTCTGAGTCAGCACTGGCTTCCTCACGGTCAGTGGTCGATCTCCTGAGTTCGAGAGAGTGAACGTGATCGACTTGACTGCGCCAGGAGCCACCGATCCAAAGTTGGTGCCGAGACTGCTCGATGGAGCGAGTCCCGATCCGAGAGGAGCAGTCGGAAGAGCTTGGTTGAACACTTGGAACACTGGTGCTCGAGCGACTCCTTGCACTGGATACTGCAACGACACGATCGACGAGTTGAAGTTCGATGTGTACGTGAGAGTGAGAGTGCTGCTGAACGTGCCGGCACACGTCGGAGTGAACGTGAGTCGGATTCGAGAGCACGATGACGAGGTACTCGACGTCACGATCGAGACCGTGAGTGTCGAGCTGCCCGAGAGAGAGGCGACCAAGGTGCCGGTCTTGACGTTGGCGACGATCAACTCGCTCGAAGCCGAGCCATCGAACGTGTCGGTGACGAGTTTGGTGCCTGCTGCTCGAGTGGCGGACGATGAGAGCGCCGGAACGAGAGGCGATCCTCCAAAGAGTCCAGGCTGGCACAATGCAGGGTTCGAGGCACAAGCATTCGAGTAGATGCTCATGGTCGGAGTCTCGATGCAGAAGAACTGCACCTTGGTGAGGGAGATGATGTAGTCGGAAGCATAGTAGTACGCATACGAGTCAGAGTCGAAGTTCTCCTGGACTCGGGATAGAGTCACAGAGTTGTGTTGCGCCCAGTTGTTCTTGAGGATGCTGCTGGGCATGTAGCGGTACTTGGCATCTACGATGTTGGGCAGGAGACCGTAGGGCGATGAAGCAGTGCCACTCAAGGTGGTGATCTGAGCCGTGGTGGTGTCAAAGTAGTCGGTGCTGTTGAACGTCACTCTCATGATCAAGCTTCCGTCGATGAATCGGTACGTGTCTCCTGATTCCCACTCGATTGCACCAAGAGTCGAGAACTGTGAGTACTGGCTCAAGGTCAAAGTCGGAGGAGGCGAGAACTGATCGATGTTGCCATGTGTTGGTGCCGCGTAAAGAGTTTGAGTTGTGGCACTGGTGGCATTGATCAACACAAACGTCGAGGAACTTTCAGTCGCAACATACAATCCATTGGTGGGATTGTATGTGATTCCAGTAAGAGAGCCTGAAGACGGGACTGAAGAAATGATTGGAACCGACCAGTCGATCAATCGAACAAGTGTGCCAGCGTGATCCAATACGAGCATCTTGTTCTCGTTGCCTGCTCCTGCCACTCGTTCGAGCGAATGTGCTTGGGAGAAGCGAGCGAGAGCTGGAGGTCCGTTGTCGCCTTGATCAGAGCGACCAGTAGATGCCGTGCCGCATGTGCCAGCCACGACCACGAGTCCGTTGCCGACGACTTGAAAGATGCAGTGATTGTAGCGGTCAAGCACATACACGTTGTTCTTCGTGGGTCCGATGGCGATCACTGACACGGGATAATTGAGTTGTCCAGGAGAGTCGAGTCGAACTTCGGGAAGCTCTCGATTCGGAAGCATGTAGAATGCTTTGTTGAAACTATCGACCGCATACATGTTGCCGTTGCCGTCGACGGCACTCGAGAGCGCCAGAGGTTGAGGATTGACGTTGAGCTCGAGTTGTCGAATCTCCGACACTCCTGGCTTCAAGATCGCTGGCAACACGATCACCGTTTTCGATGTGCTCTCGCTCACAAACACTCCAAGCGAGTGGCTCGAAATGTCCGTGAAGATCGATCGAGATTGCGACACTTGCACGACGCCGAACGTCGCGGTCGGAAGACCCATCATCACTTGGAACTGGCCGCTCAACGATGCTCCCACTCCTTCGGTCAAGTCGATGCGAATCACTCCAAGTCTCGAGTCGACCACCAACACCGTGCTCGTGTGAGACGTGCTCACGACCGAGATCGCCACTGGATCCGAGATCACGAGAGACGTGAGAGGTCCCGACGACAGCGATGTTTGAGTCGGAGGCGAGGTCGACACGACAATGATGAACGTCGGCGTCATCGTCGAAAAGTCCAAGTATCCAACGAAGGCCGTCTTCTGAGCCAAGGCGTTGTCGATTCCGACGAACCACAATCGAGATCCTCCCGAGAGGTTGGGTCGATTCTCGAACGCAATGTCTCGAATGGTCCACGTCATCGACAAGTAGCTCTGAGTCGATGTGGCAGTGGTGGATGGAGGCATGAACCACAAGAATCGATGGTTGCCGTCGTCGGCGACGAACACTGTCGATTCGGTGTCATCGATCGCGGTCGATGTGGGAGAGTTCAAGAGGTTGGTGCCGCTTCCCGACATTCCTCGAGTTCCAAACACTGTGGTCGAGCTCGAGGCTCCCGAGTCGAGGAGTTCGATCGTGTGACCAGCGTTGTTGGCATAGTACACGGTGTTCGATGCTGGACTCGATTGAGTGATCGACATGCCGCGTGGAGCTCCGACGTTGGAGGGACACGAGAGACCAGTCAAGGCAGCGTTGATGCGGAAGCTACAACTGGCGTTCTGAGCATTGAACACCTTGGGAATGATTGGGTGAGGAGTCCCTGGAGGGGAGTATCCTTGAAAGTCGACAGCGATGGTGTCGGCTTCTGAGATCGAGAACGTCAACGCATCGATCGGCAATAAGTTGTAGAATCGCTTGAACTTGCCGTTCGATTGACCGACGAGAATCGCTCCTGGAATGGCCGCCACCGACAAGGCGTTCGAGGCAGTTGTCGAGCCCACTTGCTCCGCGAGTGTGGTCGCCAGCGCCACGTTGAGGCAATCGATCAACGATGCGGCGTTGTTCGAGTCGATGACACTCACCAAGTGAGCGTATCCTGGAACTGCCGACACTCCCTTGAAGCTCGTGCCTCCTTGCAGAGCAATCACTTGCGTCACTTGACCGGCGAGGTTCACTCGACCGAGGATGCTCGACGACACCCAGTACAGGTATGAGCCCTGGAGGTCGAACGACAAGTCGATGACCGAGAGGCCCTCGACCGTGAAGTCGACGAGAGTCGTGATGACGGCGCCGTTGGCGCTCACCATTCGGATGCGCTTGTTGCCGCTGTCGGCGATGAACACACGACCGCTCGAGTCGACTGCGATCGCTGTCGGCGAGTTGAGGAGCGCCACGAGCGGCGAGCCTCCGTCGCCGCCGTATCCCGACGAGCCGCATTGGCCTGCGACGGTCGAGACGATCGTGGTGGCGAGGTTGATCGAGCGAGCGCAATGGCCTCCGTTCTCGACAAAGTAAAGGCTGCCGCCAAACACCACGCCTCCCTGAGGCTTGTTGATGCTGGTCGACACGGCCGAGCCTCCTGCAGGAGAGCTGGCTGCCGCACCAGTGCCGGCGAACGCTCGAGGCGCAGTGGTCGAGCCATCGAACGACGAGACGAAGATGAAGTTGTTGGTGGCGTCGGCGAAGAAGATCGTGTTGATCGACGAGAAGGCGATGCCACTGATGGTGCTGGTCGCGTTGGTGGTCGGAGGCAAGGTCGAAGATTGGGCGTACTTGGCCGTGTATCTCGTGCTCGTGATTGTGACCGTGAACACGAGCGAGACACTCGAGAGGAACACGATCGCAACGAGCGCCAACGAGGCAGCGGCCAGCGATGATGGCGCTCGAGCAGCCATCGGGGTTGTGATGGCGCGAGACGACTCGGTGTGCTTGGTGTGTTGATCCAAGTACTCGCGAGGAGAAGTCCAACAAGCTGCATCAATCCAAATGAGAGAGGTAAGAAACGGCATCAATCACTCGCTCGCAACGCAAGACATCGAGAAGAGGGAGGAAGGAGCGCTTTCGGGAGACATGTGCGCGATGTGCCAGCGTGTGCGATGATGTGATGCGCTGCGTGTGGCTATGTCTCTATCCTTCCCTTCGCGTCGCGGCGTTTGGAGGCCCAAGAAATGAGGAAGACATTGAAGACAGGTGGGGGAAGAAGCGTAGAGGTGGCACGTACTCTGGCGAGGCCGGCAGTGGATCGAGCGAGGACCGCACGCGCAGCGACACACGCGGCAGAGGGACGAGAGGGAGACGAGCGGATATGAGCCTCCAGTCCTTTTTCTGCTCATCCTTTGCGGCAACCTCTCCGCCGAGGCGCAGCGCAAACTTGTGCAAAAAGCAAGTGCTGCCAGCGCGTCCAACCTTGCCGCATCTGGCATACGGCGGAAAAGCAGCCTCTATGGCAACTGAGAACTCGAGCGACAATAGGGTGCTTGAGTTCGCTGGCTCACAAGAAGTCAGTCTGGAGGGGAAGGTCAACTGGCCATCGCGACAGCCAAGGAACGCAACCGACTAACTTGTTGATTGAGAGACTCGAGCGACTAACCTCTTGAGACCTCTGCCGCACAGTTAGTTTGCTCTCCCTCGCTCGCGCGCGCCTTCTCTCTCGCTCGAACTGCTCGACCTCCTTGCAGTGTAGCGAGAGACGCGGTCTGAGAGCATGCGAGAGTACACTGACGATGATGATATCATCGATTGGAGGCCTGATGAGATCAGCAGCGCATCGACGCGTGTTTGCGGGAGCTTCGGCGGAGTGTGGCTTCTCACGCTGCGCGACGACGACCAAGTGCTCGTGAGCACCTTCCATCGATTCGATGGCCATCGTGGAGTCCTTGGCGTGGCTGAGACGAGCCGATCGATCTCAATGCCCGAGCTTGCCACGATGGCGAGGTCTTCCTCGATGGTTCGTTCATCAACGACGATCGACGGCGCTCGCTTGTGGTTGCTTGGTTGCGCCGAGGTCTTCTCCGAGTCGCTGCTCAGGTATGAGCGCAGATCGAACCATCGCCACACAACACTGCTGATCAATGTCACTCGAATCGAAACGAACCGTCTATTCGATTGGTTCGTTGGTTCGTTCGTTGGGGGGTGTGTGCAGCATGGTACCGATGGTGCTGGTGGCGCTCACATCGATGCACCAATGCACGGTATTCGCGTTGGCGCTGCTCCCCGACGAGAGCCCTTGCATCGCCACATGGAGCGGGCTGCCACCGAATGTCCTTCCAATCGATGGTATGGTTGGTGAGGAGATTACTACTGCACGTATACTCGCACGTACACAAGCTTGGCAGCTGATGGGTCCAACCTGGAACAGATCGCGAGCTTGTGATTGCAGATGGGCCTGCGGTCTTGGTGCTCGATCATCACAATCAACGAGGCAATGCTGCCACGTCGTCGTCGAACTTGTGGCTCCTGGGGCCTCAGTCCACGCAAGCATCGAGGCTTGATCTGCCACAGTCATCTCCGCACCGTGCTCGAATCATTGGACGTTGCAGTAACGCCAACGAACTTGCACTCACGACGACGCTGGCGAGCAGTGCGCCCGGCAGCTCGATGCCTCCCAACGTCATGATGGTGCTCCCAGGCAAGGCAGCCGCATCGTCGGATCTTGAGCCGTGTCTCTTGCAAAGCCACGTGCTCTCGTCGGCAAGCAATGCAGCCGAGTGGGTGGGCGAGCTTGGCAGCATGCGCGGTCGCTTCCTTCAAGTGCGATGCGATCTCTTGAGCAGCAACCTCAAGCACGACACTCGAGCCGAGCACGTTCTGCCTCCGTATCTTGAGATACCTCAGTCTCTGGCGGCAGTGGCAGCTTGTTACGACGTCGTGCCGGCAGCAGCGTGGCTTCGAGCGCAGGCAGTTAGCAACGTCGAGCCATCAGTGGCTGCAAGTGGCGCTCAACCGCCAGCACCTCCGCGTGGAGCACCGACATTCGTTATCGGCACGTCGTTCATGCAGCTGTTGTTGTTGGAGGGTCCGAGCACCATTCGTTGGTGCATTCGACTGCCTGGTGCTCCTTCTTGCGTGTAGGTGCTCACTGATCATCTTTCGCGCCCATCATGAGTCACTCACGTTGACGCCAAACGCAGCACTGTGATCCGGTTGGCAATCTCCGAGTACCATGATGAGTATGCCGTCGCCGTACAGATAGATTCCAAGCGAGTGGTGCAGCTGTATCGCTTCGACGATCAATCGCTCGTTGCTGGTATGCAGATGACTCGTGAGAGAATGCACGAAGCGTGAGTACTGTGCTGATTGGGTTGGTTGGTTGGTTGGTTGGTTGGTTGGTTGGTTGGTTGGCGCTTGCAGAGTACTCGATGGGTGCCTCGAACACGGCTCTTCTCTTGGCCGATCTCAAGCAAATTGGCAACGAGCAGTTGTACCTTCTTGAGCTCGAACACTTGCATCACAGCAGCAATCACAACCGTTCCTCCGAGGCGAGCAGATTCCCAGGAAGAGTGACCGCCATCAAGGTCCCAGATCGTGATGGATCTACACATTCGAGCTCCTCCAACTCTGGAACTGCTGGCGATGAGGCCACAAAACTGGCATCGATCGTCAGCATATTGAATGCTCGCCTGCATGCGGGATTGTCGCAGCTCGATGAAGCGAAACGACTCGTACGTGTGTCTTCCTCAGCCTCTTGATATCACAATCTGAGTGAGTTGGGGGTTTTGCAGGCCGACGAGAAGCAAGCGCTGTATGACCGCTCGATTGCACTCCTAGACGCTCTACAGCCTCGGAGAACGGCGACGCCATCAGGAGCCACATCTTCGTGGCCTCAGCGAGCGTTGCGACCATTTGTACTTTCTGAGGCACTCGCTCCCTCAAGCAACGCAAACCAACCAACTCACAATCACACAATCACACCAATCGATTCGATGAGCTCACCGCAATCGCAAATACGGATCTCAAGCTGCGAATGGCATTCGTTGCATGCAAGCTCGAGCCAATGGACGCTCTCGATGCGAGTTCGAATCGAGAACATGCTCAACGAGACGATCGAACAAGCGTCGCTGATTGCCATTCCACTCGAATCCTCGAGCAGGACAACTGCACGCTCACGCTCGCCAGTTGCTGTCGCTCCGATCGAGCCGTTTGGCACGGTTGCCTTCGAGCTGATGGTGGAACTCGAGCCGCACCTGCATGTGAGTGACACCATGGCACTCGATCTTGCCTTCTTGCTTGAGGAGCGCGCCGGCAAGACGGTGGACCAGGCCGATCATCGCTCGCAAGATCCTCGGTGGCTCACGCTGATCGGCCATGCACATCTCACGGCAAGAGAGCTCTTTGAGCTGAGGTTTCACTCCAAACTCGACCGCTCGAACGAGCCGGGAGAGTTGCTAGAGCCTGATTGCTTCACATGTACGTAGCGAGACGGCAGCTGTCTCACGATGGCTTGCTGGCGCCTGATGCATATGGTGTCTCGGGGTGTTGGTGTAGATCGCCTGGAGGTGCAGCACTTTCTGCTCCAGTCCAAGCACACGAACTTGAGCCAAGAGTTGGTTCCGCTGCTGCAACGTATGCTGCTTGGCCCTTCAAGCGAACGGCATGAGATTCGATGCTCGACGGGCAAGTCGATCGAGCAAACGCATGGCACTATCAACACGAGCGCTGCACTCGTTGAATACGGCTGTACACGAGCATTCGCCGAGCTGAGCATCAGCTCCACTGATACGATGAGTGGTTTGGTGCTGATCGGTGCCTTGTTGGCTGAGCTGCCACTCGATATCCTCTAGTGACGGTCGTGGTGGTCGTCGTTGTGGTCGTTGTTGTGGTGGTGGCAACAACTAATTGCAAGGTTGACTCCTTAACGTCATTGCACATGTGACGTGTGTGCAATCAACAGTGAGCCACTCGATGGTGACACAGCTCGACGATGCCACATCGGCGCTGCAAGATGAAGTGCTCCAGCTGCAACGCTGGCTTGGCCTTGCGCGCCGCTTGCCATCAAGCGACGTTTCACCACAGGATCAAGAGCAGGTGTGCGAAGCGTGGAGTCAGCAGATTCGAGCGCAGCTGCGAAGCGACGAGGCGATGGCAAGTGTACTGCACTCATCATGCACCGAATGCCATCGCATCTCCCAACGGGACATCTCAAGCAAATGAACGGTTGTAGTGTCAGTCAAGAGGGAATGCAGTCGGTAGGAGAGCAGTGGTTGCTGTTCTTAACTTCGTGGCCGCTCGCTCCTCACACGTCGAGAGCGCGCGTGAGTGTGCTTGGGTATCTCGTTGCGTGGGTATGGCTGATACCGCAACGTCCGAGCATCCAGATGCGTTTCACACTTCGACAGAGTCACCGGCGACTGGCGGCGAACAGGAGCCACAAGATGATCTCACTCGGATTCTAGTGTTGTTGAATACGATGCGAGCCACGGTTCGCTTCCATCATGTGCGTGCCAGAGTTGCCTCGCGCGTGGGAGCGCGCGCGTCCTAACGAGAGCTTTCGTGGCACCGACGAGGATATAGATTGGTTGGACTCGCTTGTGGGCCATGGTGTTGATCCTCGAGATGCACCTAGTGCCCTGGTGGCTCGACAGTGGTGCTGCCAACGCGGCCGCCTCGTGGTATCACTGGAGCGTCGTGGTGCTCGTGGCGTCTGCCGTCTCGTGGCTATGGTCTCCGCTACTGCTCTCGATTCGTTCGACGCTCGACCCGCTGCACGAACTAGACGCCTCATGGCTGCGGCATTCATCACTTGTGCAATATCTCACGATGCTGAGCGTGTTCTTGTACGTGCGTGCGACCATGACGTACGGCCACTCGATCATCAAGATGGCACTCGTACCGCTGTTGGTGCTTCTGCTCGAGATGATCCTCCGCTCGCGCATCTCGTTCGAGTGTGGCAGCTACAACTCGCTCGGCTTCTATCTGATAGCAGAGACTCTAGTGTGGTTCGTGTTGACCACATGCGCTCGAGTGCTGTACTGGTTCGCGAGCTTCTTCTGGTAGTGTGTCGTTGCGAATCTTGTTAGCCAGTAGTGAGCGGTGGGGAGAACCAATGCATGTTTGATGTACATATTACAGAAGCAACTCCACGAGAGTACGACCACAATGACAATGTGTTGACAATACTGAACGACACACACACAACGAATGACCTATCCAGCGTGGTCGGGAGTTGACACTGCGCAGTGTTGGACAGCCAGCGAGCAGCAGCAGCGGCGGCACATCAGAACAGTCCGGCGTCCTTCTTCTTCTTGGTCTTGCGCCACGCTGGTAACTTGTTGAACAAGTCTCGCGGCAAGCCAAGCACCGTTTCGAACTCGGAATCGATGAGGTAGTCCTATTGAACGAGCAGAAACACACGCATATGGTAAGTAAAGTACTCGCGCTCGGCTCCGGCTCCGTGAGCACGAGCCATGTACCTCCAGACGCGAAGAATCGATTGTGTTCGGGAGCGTCGAGCGGTTCTTGAGCTGCGCGAGCGTGTATTTGGCCGTCGTGCTGTCTGAGCCGACGCTCACGGCCGGCGGCGGTGTATCGTTGGGTCCATAGGCCGAGCGACGCGTTGGCGAACGCGCGGGCTCGGCAGTCGAGAGAAAGTTGGCAGACAGCCGTCCCGCCGTACCGGCCGATGGGGTCGAGGGAGTGCGAAGTAAGGCTGGCGCAGCGGTGGTCTTGGTCGCCGCGGCGGCGGCAGGGGCGGGAGTGGAGGTCGTCTTGGTATCGGCGACTGGCTTGCTCTTGGTATCGGTTGCCGGCTTGATGTCGGCAGCCGGAGGCGCCAATGTAGGCGATGCGTGTCGAACTGGCGAGGCGGACGATGAGGCACTGGCACTTGGCGACGCAGAAGCACTGGCACTTGGCGACGCAGCGCCGGCAGCAGGGGCGGCAGTGGTACTAATGATCGGCACGACGCTCGTCGCTGCAGACGGCTTGGAGGGCTGCTCCTTGTCCTTCTCGGCGAGCTGCGCTCGGAGACGTTCGACCTCGGCACGCAACGAGCGAAGCTGCGCGGATTCCGAGGGGCCATCCTCCAGGGCATCGAGCTTCTGCTGCAACTCGGTCACCTGTGCCGTGAGGCGCACGTTGAGGTCCAAGAGGCGGTTTCGCTGTTGCACCAGCGCGTCCTCGACCGACTGCGTCGGTTCCTCGGCATCGCTCGGCGTCACGGACGCCAGGTTGGCGGTCATCTTGCCGCGAATCACTTCCGAGTCTTGCTCCTCGTCTTCGCCCGTGCCACCGGCGTTCTCGCGCTTCTTCTTGCGCTTGGCCTCGCGCGACGCGAACGACCGCTGCTTCTTTGGACTCTCGTTGGTCGACGAAGCCGATGACGTGAGCTTATTGCGGCTGTTGCGATCCTTGGGCTCGGCCGGAAGCGACGTCATGCGAGACAAGGCCGGCCGCGACGACTCATGCGAGTCGCTGCTTGTAGTGAGCGACGGCAGCGACGACGTATTGCTCACTCCTTTCGGTTGCGGTACGCCGAGCGACGACGACGTGCCGGTGGCCACCACCTCGGGTCCGAGGTGATCGACCGTATTGGCACGTGCCATTGCTCGAGGAGACCGAGTGAATGCTGGCATTCGAGTCGAGGGTTTGGTATTCACCTAACGAGCCGACAAGAGAGCATGCGTGCGAATCACAGCTATCAGTGGCCAGCCCTTCTCTCTCTCTCTCTCTCACTGAGTCGCTTGCTCGCGCGTACCTGGCGCACTTGCACCTCGAGCAACTCCTTCTCGACCTCCAACTGCTGCACCTTGTCCTTGTACTGTGCAACAGTGTTCTGAGAGACCTCGGCGATACCGCTCAGCTTGTGGATCTCCTCCATCAACTCGTCGACCAGCGTATCGCCCTTGCGAGCTGCCACGCGGGCAGCCAGACCTTGGTTCTCTATTCATGCACACGCGCGTCAGTCAAGAGCAGCACGCTCGACTCACGTGGGTGGGCGCACACGCTCGTACTCTCCATTAGCTTCTGGCCACGCGTGCACACGGCCTGGTACAGCAGAAAGTCCTGGATGCCCAGCATCTTGTTCCACCACTTGTCCTTCTCCTCCGAGCTGCTCATGATCATCTTCCACGAGTTCTGCATGACCTTGAGCTCGATCACGTTGGTGAGATCGCTCGAGTCCGGCAGGTTGAACAACTGCACCACGTTCAAGTGGATTTGATGCAAGATTTGTATCTCGTCCTTCTTCTGCTTGGCAATCAGAATCTGTTGTACCGGCGCATGACAATTCGACAGTAGACCAGCGTGGCGAGTTTGTGAGTGACGCAAGTTCTGGCGCGAGTTAACAACGCCAGCGTAGGCGCATACCATGTCGGAGAACAGCACAAAGTAGCAGTCTTGCGGAGTGTTGCGGCCTTTGGGCAGCACCGATGCCTTGGCGTCGAACACAATCTTGCGACCATGGCGCAAGAGCTCATGGCATAGCTCCTCACCGAGCGTCTGTTGGATCTGCTGGATCTTGCGAAGATCTTCCACTTGCCTCGTTCGTTCATTCGCCGCATCCACCACTTCCTGTTCATTCCCAACATCCAGATCGACATCGATTGGAGGTGAATCAGCATCGAGAATCAATCAGTCAATCAACCAATCAATCAATCTCTCAATGATCGAGATCTACTCTCTCACAAAGAAATGAGTGAACAAGTGGGGAGTACCTTGATCTTGACGCATGCGAGCTCAATGTTCTTCTTGTCTGGATGATCATCTGGTGTTGCTCGATCGAGTTCACGAAGCAACAAAGGATACTTGCACAAACGTTGGAGTGGTTTCACAAGGAAGGCTTGAAGACCAAGGTTGCGGCATTCGGGCCTGCTCTCGTCCAAGAATGCCGCAAACTCTGGATACTTGGCCCGAAACTCCTCAGTCACCTCAGTGGTCAGTGGTTGGTTGCTGCAATAGATAGTATAGGCTTGGAGAGAATCAACCTGTGGGAACGAGGAATCGAGTTTGAGTGAGATGATCGTGAAGCATCAATCAGTGATTGAGAGAGTAGTAAGGTCGATCGATCTCTCTCTCTCTCTCTCTCTCAGTGGTTCGTGGGTTGTCTTGCGTACATGAGCAAGGAACACGTCGGCCAAGCATTGGATCAATGGATTCTTCTTTTGGCGCTCTTGTAACGCATTGAGCAACGCAATATTGACCGGTAGAATGGCTTCGAGGTTGCTGAAGAGCGACGAGGTCTCGGAAGGCGCCAACAGCTTGCGCTCACAGATTGGATGCAAGAACGACTGGATATCGAGAACCAAGAGCTGGTGAGACTCGTGCACTGTGTTGTTGATATTGCCATTGGTTCGAGAGAGAGAGAGAGAGATCGTTCGAACCTGGATGATGACGTTCACGTCGGCCACGTATTGCTCCTCGGTGTTGATGAACTCGAACATGATCTCTTGGCGCTTGCGCTCTTGGGAGTCGAGCTTGGCAAGTATATCGGCCGACACCACGTCGGCGAAGCGCAGCTCGCGTTCCTTGGCCACTTGGAGGCCGTTCGAGTTCAGGCCCGGGTCGAACATATCGCTGAGCGTCATGCGCAGATGAATGTCGCCCTTGACGACATCCTTCTTGCCCTCGCGAGGAAGCAACGTGTACCATCCATCGACCATGCCCTTGTTGACGAGCGTGTAGATCGGGAAGGTACACAGGCCCATGAAGTCTGTCGAGAGAGCGAGCCACGTCCAACAGACACCAACGGACATGGGTTGGAGATCGCACACATGACCACCACTCACTCACTCACTCACTCCGCCGCTGCCGCTCTCGAACGCACCATCGGCACTCAACATATCGTAGTCGTACATCCATACACGAAGCTCGGCTACTGGGTCCGTGACATCCACATCACTGAGTGCCATTCCATCCATCGATCAATCAGCGAGTTGGTCGATGAGCTGTTGGATCGGGTGATCGAGACATACAACTCGAACGTCTCGTTCCACACTGGATCGAGGGTCTTGAACATGATCTTGGTCTTCAATCGACTCTTCGAGTCGTTCGGCGCAATCCACAGATAGCAGTACGGATCAGAGAGTCCTGTGGTTGTTGTGGTCGAGATGGTTGGTGGCGATACGACACGAGATGCACATCGGTGAGCGAGGGAGCGAGAGGCTCAGGGATTGGCGGGCCCATCGCCAGCCGGGCCCCACAAGCACCAAGGAGCCACATCACGCACCATTCGAGTCCTTGGCTTCGAGGTTCCTCGCCTCGATCACTGTGGTTCAATCGAGACCAATCGCCCAACCAATCAACCAACCAATCAACGATGAGGATGGAGAGGAGCCGACGCGACCCAAGAGAGAGAGAGCGCGCACACGAACCTTCGACACGGAGCTTACTGAGTCCCGACATGGTTCGAGACGAGAGACGAGAAGGTTCGAGCGGCGGCTCTCACAACGAGCGAAACGAGCGAGGTGTCGGCAGCGAGGGCAGCGAGCGAATGGACGAGCGACCGAGTGCGAAAAGCAGAAAGCTGCCCGAGCACGCGAGGCGCTGAGAGAGAGCCGTACTCGAGGCGCTTTCGGCGATGTGGAGCTCGGCAGCTCGGGCACGCGTTTTCGGTTTTCGTTGGGCAGCAGAGAGCGGCAGCGCTGGAGGCGAAACGAAGGAAGAGGCAGCAGGAGGGGCGAGCGGCAGAGGCAGAGCGAGAGGCCGCTGTTGCGTGTCTGCCTCGTTGTGCTCGGTGCCTCTGCTGCTGCTGCGGCTGGTGCGCTGCTCCTCTCGTGCTCGCCGTCATGAATAGCTACCTCGCGGTACGCGCCCGCCCCCACGCCATCGTAGCGACCTCGCGGTACACTCACTGCGTCTCGTGGCGGTAGGACCCTGCCAACTGGACGAGCCCGACCAAGGCCGGCGAGCTCGTCAAGCAAGGTATGATTGATGCCGCACACTGCGCACTCTTGGGCGCGCTGGCCGCGGCTCACCGTCCACCGCGCGCGCCTCGCATGTCGCTCTGTGCTCCAGGCCACATTGTGAAGAACTGGAAGACGCGTTGGTTCGTACTCCAGAGTAACCGACTCTATTACTTCAAGTCCAAGACGGTACGTCGAGTGGTGCGCTGCGCACCACCGCCGCGCTCTGCCGTCGCTCACTGACTCGAGCGGTGCGTGTGTGGCGCCGGCCACCGTGACGTCGTCGCGTCCTCAGGCCGATCGACCCATTAGCTATGTGGATCTCACCGGTAGCTCGGTGGCCGTGGCTCCGACGTCGGCTGGCAAGGCCAACTGCTTCGAGCTGGTCGGCAGCGACGGCAAGGTGTTCTTCGTCGCATGCCGCGTACGTTATCGCGCCGCTCCTCGCGCCGCCTGAGCCTCGCTCTTGCTCTCGTTCTCGTTCTCGCGCGAGAGCAAGCACTGGGTCTGACGGAGGGTTGTTCGCTTGGCGTCGCGTAGGAGGAAAGCGACATGAGGGCGTGGATCGCGGCGCTCGATGCCGCGTCGAAGGCCGAGAAGTGCAGTGCGCCGCAGACCGTCACACACAAGGTCCACATCAGCTTCGACACCGAGACCGGCGCCTTCCAGGTACCACGAGACGCCCCGGCCTCTCCCCTATATGATCAGCGCTCGAGCTCACGCTCACGCTCACACTCTCTTCGTTGGAATCCAGGGCATTCCGCCCGAGTGGCGTGCGTTGCTCGAGGCCAGCGGCATCTCGAACGAGGAGGTCGAGAGCAACCCGGCGCAAGTGATGAAGTACGGCGCACTCACTCACTCACTCACGCGCTCGCTCACGACCGCCTAACACTGGCTGGCTCGCTCAAGGGTGCTGGACTTTGAGAACAACCGCCTCCAGACCGTGGCGACCAGCAACCGCATGCCCGAGGAGGAGGTGCTGCCGAGCGAGACCGAGCTCTTCTCGACCGAAGACCCGCACACGATCTTCATCGATATGCGCAAGATTGGACAAGGGTACCTACCTACCTGCCTATCTGCCTGCCGAGCTGTGGCTCTCGCTCTCTCAACACCTGGCCTGACTCGATCGCTAATGTGCGACATGGTTTTGTAGCGCGTTCGGCGAGGTCTACGTGGCTACCGACATTCGATCGGGCCGTCGTGTGGCGATCAAGAAGATGTCGGTGACGCCCAAGAACATGAAGCACCTGCTGACTGAAGTATTTATTCAAAAGACCAGCTCGCATCCCAACATTGTATTATATCTTGGTGGTTACAAGGTCGAAGATACTCTCTGGGTACGTGGCACGCTGCCCGCTGCCTGCCCGCCTGCGCCGAGCGAGAGAGCGCGCGCTGACGACATTGTTGCTCTCTAGGTTGTTCTCGAGTACATGGGCGGAGGCTCGTTGACCGCCATTTTGGAGCAGAACATCATTCTGACCGAGGGGCAGATCGCGTACGTCACTCGCGAGTCCCTCAAGGCCTTGGAGTACATCCACTCGATGCACCGCATGCATCGCGACATCAAGTCCGACAATATCTTGTTGGGAGAGAATGGCGAAGTCAAGCTCGGTACGCGCTGCTCGCTCTCGCTCTCAGTTCGGCTGACCATCACGACACTGACGCTCGCTGCGTGGCCGATCTCCGACAGCCGACTTTGGCTTTGCGGTACAACTCACGCAACAGCAAACACAACGAAACACCGTCATCGGGTACGTCGTTCTTGAGCTCGTTCTCGTTCTCGCCCGAGCAGGGATGCTGACGTTCTCTGTGTCGTGTGTGTGCGCGCAGAACGCCGTACTGGATGGCGCCCGAGCTGATCGAAGGCCACGACTACGGCCCCAAAGTCGACGTGTGGAGTCTCGGTATCATGTTGCGCGAGATGCTTGAAGGCGAACCGCCGTACATGGAGCTGCCGTCAGCCAAGGTATGAAATGCGCCTCTGTGGTACGAGTGCATCGTGCCAGAGACTGATTGATTGGTGGCTGGCTCGATATTAGGCGCTCTTCTTGATCATCACAAAAGGCCTGCCACCCTTGAAACACCCCGAGCGCTACTCGAACGATCTCAAGGACTTTTTGGTGCAATGCTTGCACCGCGATACATCGCTGCGTTGGACGACGGCGGACTTGCTCACAGTACGAGTGCTGCTGCCGCTGCTGCTGCTGCAATACGACCGCCTTATTGTGCGAGAAATAACGATTCTGCTCTCTCTCTCTCTCTCTCTCTCTCTCTCTCTCTCTAGCACCCGTTCATGCGTAACGCGTGCTCGGCCAAGGAGTTTGCATCGGTGATCCACAGCGCACAGCGAGCCATGAACCCCGATCAGAAGGATTCATCGGGTTGCGTGATTAGCTAACCGTCTCGCGAACAGCTACATGACTGACTCTGCTTCTCTCTCTCTCTCTCTCTCTCTCTCTCTCTCTTGGTAGTAGCTACCAGCATCTTGGACCCTCGATTCCTTCTCAACACTTTGTTCTCACCCTTCTCTCTTCCTCTATCGGTTTTTTCTCGGCACGCTGGTGATACTCGTCGTCGTCGTCGTCGTCTTTGTCTTGAGTGGGTCGATCTCCTTCTCTCGCTCTCTGGCAGACGGTTGCGCGGTAGTATGCTCGTGTGTAGTGGTCCTTGTCTGTGTATAGAATGCTGCTGGTATCTATAGTGTTTGGACTCGTACTTCCTCGTCGGTTTCGTCTTCCATTCTTTTCGAATCCTCGAGGAGGCGATGCTGATGTCGAAGATGTGATAGTAAAGTCGGTTCGCGCTCCTCCTCCTCTTTCTCTATCAACCACCACGAGAGCGATGAACAACAACTGTATGGTGATCCAGGCAGGCCCTTGACCGAGACAGTCGTATCATTTCTTCATCAGCTGGATCACGTCCTCGTCCTCGAGTACATGTGCTGCAGAATGGCGGCGGTCAATCAAATGATGTGTGAATGATAACGACGAGGTTCTCTCGCACGTACTCAGACCAACGCGTTGCGGCTGATGCTTGGCACTCGTTCCCCACACGATCGCGTGCTTGAACTGCTGTACAAAGTCCTTGTGAATCGAGCGGCACACGTCAGCCACGGTCGAGCTCTGGCGCAGAATCAGCGCCTCTCCAAAGTTGGGCGGCTCTGCAAGGTCAATGTCGCACGTCGAGTCAGAGGAGCGGAGGCGAGCCAACCGACGCTGGCATGCTCAACGAACCTCCGACTCGCTTGGTGTAGACGCGCACGAGGTTCAGGTACTCCCAGACCTTCTCGACGAGATAGTCGAGGTTGAGCGACATCTCGCAACTGATGACGATCGAGTGCGGACGGCGAGCGAGCTGATCGATCTCCTCGATCGTGCAGCAATCGATCTTGTTGTAGGCCTACAGATCCAGAGAGCAGGTCGTAAGACGCGCATCTATGAACCGCGATGCTCGCTGCCACTCCCTCTGCGCCACTTGGTCGTCGGCGGCGTACATAGAGGCACGGCACGTAGTGGCGGTTGCCTTCGACGACATCGATAAAGTCATCGACCGTCACATCATCGCGGAAGAGAATGTGAGCGTGGAAGATCTCTGCAGCCGCCACAACCAATGGCAAGCAGGGCAGCAGGTGTCAGAACTCCGTCATGCATGTGTGGCTGAGTAAGCGAACTGGCAGTGTGTGGAGGAGCTCGAGATCGTACTGTAGTCGTGCAAGATGCCGCGAACCAGTCGCTCATCGAGGTGCGTCAGAGCACAGGTGCTGTTCATCTGGATGCCACCAGCCTTCTTGATCGAGTACGAGATGGCGGGCGGCTGCTTGTTCAAACGCAAGCCGACGGCCTCGAGCTCTCGCTCAAGCAGTGCTCGCTGGACGTCGCCCTTCGAAGCATCGAGCATCATCAACACGAGATCCTGCAGCGACACCAGCAGCATCATCAGCATCGATCGATGAATGGGGGGCTCCAGCTGGCCGACATACGGCAGTCTTGGCGACAGCGATCACTTGACGGCCTCGACCCTTACCCTCCGAGGCGCCTTCGATGATACCAGGCATATCGAGCAGCTGGATACGAGAGCCTTGGTACTACACAAGCGAGTGAGCGAGTGAGCACTCGGTATCTCCGGCTCTCCTCGAAGCTCCACACACACGTACCTCAAGCACACCAGGGATACAAGTGAGCGTCGTGAACTCGTAGCTCGCAGCCTCGGACTTGGTATCGGTCAAGGTGCTGAGGATGGTCGACTTGCCGACCGACGGGAAGCTGCTCGATCGATCACACACACGCACGCACACGCACGCACGAACGACACCCGGTGTGAGTGAGCGACGGCCTTTCGCGTCATTGGATGAGGCTCGCGCATACCCGATCAACGCCACGCGAGCATCGCCAGACTTGAGCACCTCGAAGCCGTCGCCCTTGGCACCGCCCTTGCCCGAGGGCTCGAGCAGCTGCATGCGCAGACGCGCCAGTCGGCCCTTGAGCAGACCGAGATGGTACTCGGTGGCCTTGTTCTTCTGCGTGCGAGCCATCTCGGCCTCGATCTCCTTGATCTTCTCGATGACGCCCATGATGACGACAGTGGTGATGGTGGTAGTGGCAAAGTGTGAATGACAAACGTCCAATGGGACGGGGAAGAGCAAGTAAGAGTAGCCGACAGGGAGCGATGCGTGCGCGAGGCAGCGAAGGAAGGAATGAGGATTGGTACGGCTTGGTTGGGGTTGTATTCGTGTGGGTATCTCGTGTGTATGTATCGATCGAGAGGAGCGACGAAGAAAAATGGGAGCCTTGCTAGTGCAGTACAACAACTACGCACATTCGCACACATGTGAATAGGACTCTTGCTCATATGACGATAACGAGAGAGAGAGAGAGAGAGAGTGAGTGAGAGAGTGAGTGAGTGATGATGAGGTTGATGGTGAGGTTGTTGATGAGGTTGTTGATGAGGAGATCGAGCGAGGTACACGATGTCGAGTGGTCGGCACCGTGCGTCGTACGGCTCGATGGTGGCGAGGACGGCTTAGTAGATGTACGGGATGAAGCCGTACGGCACTCGGGCGACGTACTTATCCCAGTCGTCACCGTACTTGCGCTTGCAGTCCTCAAAGTCGCGGCGCTCGCGGTGGATCAAGAGGATGGTCATGTAGAAACCATAAAAGTACGGGATCACCGAGCCGAACAGGGTGGTGAAGCCCCACGCCCACGCCATCATCAAGTCGGCCGTGTAGTTCATGTGGCTAGTCAGGAGCAACGATTCAAAGTGAGTAAATAAGAGAGCACGAGTTGAGTGAGTATGAGAGAGTGAAAGAGACATACCGAGCAAGACCCCACCAACCAGAAGTGAGCAACTTGGTGCCTCGCTTGGTTTGAATGTAGGTGACAGTCTCCTTGGGCAGACGACCCCACGGCAGACGCGGGAAGCCGCGACCGTGGTGCTCGTTCTGCTGCTTGCCGTCGAGTTGCTTGCCGGGGAAGTCGGCGCGGAAGTAGTCCTTCTGCGAGTTGGCGGTGTCGAACATGTAGTAGCCCGAGATGTGGAGCAGCAGCACGAAGGCGCTCCAGTACCAGGCGGGCTCGAAGGGCTCGATCTTGAGGAGGTAGTAGGCCGGGAAGCAGTAGGTGAAGGGCACCCAGACGAGGTTGGCCCAGCAGAGCATCCAGCCGAACTTTTCGTAGATGATGTCCATCGACATGGGGATGCACTCCTCGCCCTTGTAGCAGGCGTTGGCGTAGCACAGGTGGTAGAAGCACATGAAGAGCATCGGCAACGTGACGAAGCCGTACAGCTCGTACTGCTTGACGGCGCACGAGCAGGTCATGAAGAACCACAGCATGATGCCGGGTCGGATCTCGGCCCAGAACTTGATGTCAAAGTTGCCGATGCGCGGGTTGAGGATGGCGCCCATAAAGTAGTCGTACACGAGGTTGCCGCTCATGCGCTCCTGCTGGTTGTAGATGAGCGCGCCAATGTGGCACGCGGCCGAGAGCGCCGTGGCGAAGATGCTGGCGGTCGTGAGCAGCGCGGCGTAGTTGTCGTACAGGCGCGAGAGCGAGAAGTAGCCGCTGAGCTGCAGCGAGATGACGAGAATCAGCGTGCACACCCACACGAAGGCGCCGTTGAAGCGGTACTTGAGGCGCGTCTTGCCGTCCGACAACACGGCGCCGTAGCCCTCGGGGCCCGGGCAGATGGCGGCCAGCACCCACTGCCACACGAACCAGAACGTGTAGATGGCGAGCGACTCGGTCGTAGGAAGCGCATGGCGCACGAACGGCTCGTACACCTCCACGGTCACGAAGCGCCCGAGGTCCGAGACCGAAGTAGGGTACAGGAGAGCGCCGTTGTGGAACTCGAGGCAGAGCCAGAAGTAGTACACGATGCCAGGCAGGAAGATGAAGCCAAGCAGCGCACCAAGAGGACCACCAAACTCGTTGGCGGGATGGAGCTTCTTGTCGCCGGGGAAGCTGGAGCTCGGCTGCAAGACAAGAGCCGAGAGAGAGAGACACAGAAACAAGAGAACACAAGAGAACGAGGATATCAGTCAAAGTAGCTCAAGTAGCGAGCGAGTTAATGGGCCGATAGGAGAGTGAGAGAGTGAGAGCAGCGTACCGGCGCCATCGTAACAGCAGTAGCAGCGAGAGCGGTGGCAGTGAGAGAAGAGAGAAGAGCAACAAGCACCGCAGCAGCACGAGGAACGACGAAGCACGCGAGCCGTACCCCGTATGCTCCGCTGTAAGGTGCCGTCGACGCTCTCAGTCGCTTTATCGAGACCTTACGCCCGCGTTGGATTCGTCTAAGCCCTCACTGCTCTTGGGCATCTCGATCTCTCTCGATCTCGATCACACGCTCACACTCTCTTCGTTGGTCTGCTCGATTGTGAACGCAAGGATGGCGTTCCAACTCGAGCTTGAATCGGCGGTCGATGACGCTACGTGTGCGAGTCGTGAGGGGTTAGTGCGTGGCGCTGGTGGCGGTGCGATGCCGACCTTGCACGAGATCGCGGCCGGCATCGAGGTGCTGCTTGCGCGGCACGACTCCTCGATCGTGCTCGAGCTGCTGCACCGTGTGCCATCGGATGCGCTGCATGACTTTGTGCGAGTGCTCTCGCAGCGCCTCCTCGACTCGGATGCATCCGCCATCGGCTCGAATCCCGGCTCGGCGTACTCGTCACCGCTCTCGAACTCGATCGAGGCCCTCGACGACCTCGGCCCACCTCGCCAGCACCGCCCGCAGACTGGCTCGATCTCGATCCGCGCTGGCAACCCCGATGACACACGGCACGCGTCGCCGCGGGACGACTCTGTTGACAACAACTGCACCGATGACCTGATGGGCAGCAGCTGGGAGGGCACTTCGTTTCGACGTGACGGGCGCTGGTGGGCGCTGTACGCTGCCGAGCTCGCATCCAGCCCGGCTGCCTCTCGCTCCTTCGACCAGCGCGCTCGAGGCACCGCATCGCTCATCGAACATTCGAATCGTGGCGCTCATCCTCCTCACCATCACCACCAACAGCACCAACACCAGCATGACGTCGAACCGCACCACTTGCACACTGCACCGACACCTGAGCTGTCACCTTCTCACGCAACTGCTCCTCCTCCTGCTTCATCACTTCGAGCTCTCTCGCAATCCTCTCTCGTGCTCCCCAAAGGCAACGGCCGCTGCATGGTGATCGTGCCATCGCTCAGCGTCGATCTCGACGAGCTCGCCAAGATGGAGGGCGAGATCCACTACGAGGAGCGGCAGCTGTTCTATCTGCTGAACCTACGCGATCCCTCGGTGCACATCGTGTACGTGAGCTCGATCCCGATCCATCCGTCGATCGTCGACTACTATCTCTCGTTGATCCCCAACTACCACGAGAACAAGGAGCTCCTCTCGCGTCGTCTGTCGCTCATCTCGGCCTTCGACAACTCCAAGATCCCGCTCACGTCCAAGATCCTCTCACGCCCGCGCATGATCCAAAAGATCCGCCGCACGGTGCGCGAGGTCTGTGGCGACAACCTCGACAACGCCGAGCTGCTGTGCTTCATACCGACGCAGCTCGAGTCGTTGCTCGCCTCCAAGCTGCAGCTTCGATTCCTCTGCTCGCCCGCGACCATGGGCGTACAGTTCTGGGGCTCCAAGCCTGGTTCGCGCCAAATCTTTCGTCAGGTATATATGTTGACCAGTGAGCCTCAATCTCTCACTTGCTCTCTCACTCACTGATACTCACTCTTCTGCATCGTTGTCGCAGTGTGGAATACCCTATCCGAGTGGCATCGATGAGAGCGTGTATTCAGCAACTGAGCTCGCGCGTGCCACGCTTGCACTCCTCCGAAGCAAGCCGTCGCTCACGCGTGTCGTCGTAAAGCTGACCGAGGGCTTCTCGGGCAAAGGCAATGCGCTACTCTCGTATCCTCCCGCCAGAGAATGGAGCCACCTCGATGAGCAAATTCAACTCGAAGCCATGCTCACTGCCCTGCGAACCACGCTAAGCTTCCAAGCATACGGCGAGGTACCTCCCATTCTCTCATTCACTCATTCCGTCTCATTCATTCACTCATTCCGCCTCGTGAAAGACGTGGGAGCACTTTGAGACCCGCATCATGCAGATTGGCGCCATTGTTGAGGAGTTCATTGATGGCGACTGCAAGCAGAGTCCCTCAGGGCAGGGCATCATCCTCGCCGACGGCTCGTACGTACTTGCTTCCTTCTCTTGATCGCCGCTTGCGCCACGAGCTCACCTCACTCGACCGAACCTTGCAGCGTGCAAGTGATCTCCACACACGAGCAGCTTCTTGGCGGGCCGGATGGCCAGATCTTTCTTGGCTGTAGCTTCCCGTGCCACGAAGCATACCGCGAACAAGTGCAACAGTACACCAGTACGCAGTGCCGCATTGTGCTCTTCTACTCGTTTGCTCTCTCTCTCTCTCTCTCTCTCTCTCTCACCGAGAATGCTCTCAACGATCGCAGGAATCGTGGGCGAAAGCCTCGCGGCAAAGGGCGCCTTCGAACGCTATGGCGTCGATTTCCTGGCCGTGCGCTCAGCCGACCACGGAGCCGACTCGTGGACGCTCCAAGCTCTCGAGATTAACCTCCGCCAGGGTGGCACCACGCATCCGTTCGAGACACTGCGGCTCGTTTCGAACGCCACTGGCCACTACGACAACACCTCGGGCCAGTATCTCGTCGACGGTCGCGCCAAGTACTACACCGCTTCCGACAGCTTGCAGGACGAGCACTACAAGGGCCTGCTGCCGTCGGACCTCATCGCCATCATGAAGGAGCATCGCATCGGCTTCAACCACGAGACGCAAACCGGCGCTGTGTTCCACCTCATGGGCCCACTGAGCCAGTACGGCAAGGTCGGCGTCACATGCATCGGAGACTCGCTCGAACACGCGCAGAGCATCCACCGCGAGATTGTACAGATCCTCCATCGAGAGACCACGGCACTCGCTGCCTTGGTCACTGTATGATAACAATATCAGAAGACTCGGCTGTATAGTAAAGCAACCTCCCCTCCACAGACGCTCGCCATCACGTGTTGCTTGTGGGCGGTCATTTTAGATAGAGAGCCACCCAGCGAACCTAGCAATCAAGAGCGATGAATGTTCGCTCGCTCATTCGCTTGCTGCCTCGTTCCCGCTCACCGCTCTCGCCCGGCCTGCCTATCTATCATCTCCCTCCCTGTCTCCCTCCTGGTGGTCGTGTATCGCGACCAATATCTAGCTCGCCTTGTTTGTGTTTGCCAACCCATCGAAATACTGGCTCGCTTGGTCACCAAGTAGTTGACCCACTCGCGTAGCGAGTCAACCATTTGGTCCGCGCAGTCGCTCACTCGCTCACTCTCACGCTCATACACAACCTTCCATCGATCTCCACGATGCAGCGTCTCTCCCCTACACACCGACGGCACCACCTATTAGTGCTCTCAATCATCTTCCTCTCTACACTCTCGCTCGCAGCTTGCTTGACGCTGCACCACTCGGCATACACAGGCACCGAGGCTCGTGCGAACTCGCCCGAGCTCTCGGTGATCTACACCTCCAACCAACCATGGAACGGTACCGTGTGCGGCTCGATCGAAAAGTGCGGTGCCTCGATAGCGTGTGCCTGCCCTTCGATACAGCGTGGAATCGATGCCGTACCCATCGCAAACGATCCAAACATTGTACGTGCCAACTAGCCATCGAATCAATCAATCAATCAATCAATCAATCAATCAACCAATCAATCAATCAATCAATCAACCAACCAACCAACCAATCAATCAATCAATCAGTCAACCAATCGAATCAATCAATCAATCAATCAATCAATCAATCAATCAATCAATCAATCAACCAACCAATCAATCAATCAATCAACCAATCAATCAACCAATCAATCAACCAATCAAAGTAGATGGCGTCATATCTGATGTGGGTTCTTGCAGGTCTACCAAGTACTCGTTCTCCCTGATCGATACTTTGGACGCGATAACCTGAACATCGACTTTCAAGGCAAAGCCTTGTGGCTCTAGTACGTGATACGATGTACCCTGCGACGATCATCATTACAGCGAGTTCACGCTCTTCTTCGTCGTCGTCGTTCTAGTGGCCCCGGTGCTACGCTGGACTGTACCGACAAGGGCGACTTGGATCCCTTGGTTCCGATCATGCGCTTCGATTCAGGAGAGTCGCGCTCGACGATCGTCGATGGCTTTGCGTTCTTCATGTGTCTGCAGGGTCTGAACTCCACCGTACTCATCAATGGTACGCACGAGAGCTTCAATGTGGCGCCGGTCGCTGGCACTTCGAACTGACCGTACGCCATCGACCCACTATCGCCTGCCAGGATCGTCACCGACCATTCAGAACGTTTGGATGGATGGCAAGAGCGACCGTGCGTTTCAGGTAGAGAACGGCTCACCATTACTCTCGAACGTCAATATCACGGGCTCGTTCACGCGTGCCGTCATCACGGCTGCGAGCTCCACGGTCGAGGTACACCCGCGCTCATCGAACGATCTCTCTCTCTCTCTCTCTCTCTCACGCCGACTCACACACGCATACGACAGTTGGTGGACTCGATGTTCTCGGGCATTCAATCCATTCTGGTGATCGAGAGCACCGACTCGAATCTCTCGATTCTCAACACACAGTTTGCAAACAACACATTGCACATGACGTGCATCTCGGCATTGCTTGCAAACGACCTTCAGCAATGTCGTGTGCCCGATCGAATCAACACCTACATTGATGATATGCCAGCTGAGCAGGACGATAGAACTGCTGCTGCTCCTCCTCCTCCTGCTGCTGCAGCTGCTGCTGCCAACGTCGGCGACGATAGTGATACCGTGTGGTATTCAGTTACTATCACCAACTCGAGCTTCGTCGATTGTGGCGGCCAGAGCGTCGAGTCGGTGTGCGTCGGCTACCAGTTCGTAGTCACGATCGTCAACTCGAACTTTACGCATTCGCTCGTACGAGAGCGAGGCACGATCTCGACGCCGGCTGCCGAGGTGCTGCTGTTCAGCAACAACGTCACCATCACCAACACGATGTTTCACGGCTTCTCGACCGTCTTCGAGAACCTGGCTTCCGTGTACGCCAAGCCGGCGGCGTTGGTGTGCCTGCCACCGTCGAGCAACCGCGTCGAAGAACGGCCGCGTGCCGTGCCAAACGACCAGGCGAGCGCCTTGTCGCACATGGTGGCGGCGCCTGGCATGCAGGTTGCACAGCGCCCAACGCCTGGCAACGCCGTCTTGTCTCGCGTCACGTTCTTGCACAACCATGCGGCGTTCGGCATCGGCGCCTTGCGCATCGACGGCTACCGTGCGACGCTGACCGACTGCTTGTTCGTCGGTAACTCGGGCATGTGGGGCACGGCGTCGTTCTATCTCCCGAACCGCTACACCAACGCCTCGGCTTCGAACGACGCGCCACAGGTCGACATTCTGCTCGATCACACGCGCTTTCTCAACAACTCGGGTCTCATCGTGTCGCCGGTCAACATCTACCGCGCTCAGCGCGTGAAAATCTCGCACAGCTACTTTGCATCGAACGTCGCACGCATCAACGAGATCTTTGCAAAGTCGGGCAGCGGCGGTGCGCTCGAGATGCTACTCCCTGCTGGCTTCGCGACGATCGAACACTCGATCTTTACCAACAATTCAGCCGGTACGGTGATGATGGCTATCGCGATATGCGTAGACGTGTATGTACGACGAATGGCCACCACTGACGACGCCTTCTTCCGGCTGGGCTTGAATAGAAAACTACGGAGGCTCGATCTTGGTCCAGAGTGGCGGCGGCACGACTTGTACCGACCCAGGAATGTTGTCTCTGTTGAACGACACCTTCACTCAAGGAACCGCCATGATCGGCGGTCACCTAGTGACGATCTGCGTCAACGCCACCATCCAAGAGTGCGCCTTTGCAACCGGCTCCGGCCGGCTGTCGGCCGGCTGTGCCTTGTTGACCAAGGGCGACATTTCGATTCGCAACTCGAACTTTACCTCGTGCAAGTCGCGCAATAGCGGTGGCGGCGCCGTGATCTCGACCGCAGGACAGGTGTCGATCGACGGCAGTCACTTTACCGACAACTCGGCCAACAACGGCGGCGGTGGCCTCGTGATCGAGAACGTCGCTCGCACGCCAAGCTCGGTCACCTCGTGCACCTTTGCCAACAACACCGCCACCAATGGCGGCGGAATTGTCGTTGGTGGCCAGAGTGTGCTGTCGTTCGAGCACTGTCACTTTGCCAACAACCGTGCGCGCTACTCGGCTGGTCACTTGTTCATGTCGATCACGAGCAGCTCGACGTTTAGGATGTGCGACTTTTACGGGGGTTCTTCGGACCTGAGTGGCGGTGCAATCGTGATGCGAGATGCCTCGGAAGCCTCCTTCAGGGATTGCTCGATCGTCAACAACACCTCGCGAGATCCAGGTGGTGCCTTGTACGTGATCTACTCCAACTCTACTCCATTTCTCTTCTCGTACTGTAGCACTGTGTGTTGCATTGTGCTTGTGTGCTAACATCATGAACATCATCATGATCATAGATTCTTGGGCGATGCCAGTCGATCGAGCTTTCATTCAACCATCATCTCGCACAATCGCGCTGGCACATCAGGCGGTGGTCTCAAGATCACCAACAGCGCCAAGCCGTCGTTTTTCAACTGCACCATCAACTTTAATCGATGCGACTCGTCGGGCGGAGGAGCGTCGATCGATCTCGAGGCGGCTCCCGTCTTCCAGAACACGACCTTTGCGTTCAACGAGGCGCACAGCTACGGCGCCGCGGCATTCCTCGGCGACAAGTCCAACTCGACCTTCGTCGACGTGTCGATTCGCAACAACTCGTCGCCGAACGACGCGGCCGGCTTCTACGTCACGGACCGCGCGATCGTCACGTTCAACGACACGGAGTTCTCGCATAACTACGCGCTCGCGAGCGGCGCCGCGATTCTGTCGCAGGTCACGACGCTCGTGCGCTTGAACCGCTGCAGCTTCCGGCACAACCAAGCCGAGAGTGCCGGCGGCGCCATCATGACCAAGAACAACGCCACGATCCATGCGATCGATTGTGAGTTCCTCAACAACAACGCCTCGACCGGCGGCGCGCTCTTCACCACCGACTCGTGCCAGGTGCTCTTCACCAACTCGACCTTCCGCTCCAACGTCGCGTCGTCTCGCGGCGGCGCCGTGTGGGGCACCGAGATCTGCGCGGCGGTCTTTGTCGATTGCACGTTCGACAGCAACGCAGCCTCGAATCCCGAGGCTGGCGACGGCGGCGCCATCGCCAACGAGGACTCGGTCTTTTACACGCTCACCAACTGCACCTTCCTCAACAACACGGCGTCGTCCGGCGGCGGCATGTACATTTCGTCGTCGCTCGCAACGACGCTCATCAACTGTCGCTTCATCGGCAACTCGGCCAACATCTCGGGCGGCGGCATCAACACCGACCACAGCTCATGGGTGCTGCTCATCAACTCGTACTTTGAGAACAACTGCGCGCGACAGGGCGGCGGCATGCTGTTGGCCCGTGTCTCCGAGGTCTGGAGCATGCTGACGCGCTTTGTCGGCAACTCGGCCGCGAGCTACGGCGGCGCCATCGGCCTCACCGAGCAAGGCATTCTGCGTGCCTTGGCGCTCACCATCACCAACAACACCGTGCTCACCAACGGCGGTGGCCTGTACGCCGGACCCAACTCGGGTCTCTTCCTGAACGCGAGCCTCATCTCCAACAACTACGCCATCAAGGGCGGTGGCTGCCATCTCCTGACGCAGCGTGCACATCTCTACGCCGTACGGCTCGTTGGCAACCAAGCCACTGTCGCTGGCGGTGGCTTGGCCATGATCACGGCCTCGAGCGACGCCTTCCCGTTGCTGCACAGCGAGCTCATCTTCCGGAACCTCTCGATCGTCAACAACTCGATCATCAAGACCAAGCGCGCGCAAACGGTCGGTGGTGGTGGTATCTACATTGAATCAACCGCCTCCTCGACGCCACCACCTGGTTCGTCGGGTCAAGAGCAGCAACACTTTTCCCTCGATGGCGACGACTCTTCTTCAAGATCGAAATCGTCGTCATCATCATCATCTCTATTCCAACAGGATGATAGTGACTGGTGGTATCATCATGGCAAAGAATTGGACGATCACGACCCAATGAGTCCGGCACCACCATCACCACCACCACCGCCAACGAGTATGATAGATATGTATCAATACTGTACGGTGGCGAGTCGCACTCCATCGGCAGCGGCCGCCGCCGAGTTGGCTCGCGCCAAGCACCGGCGAGGTATTCGTCCGCCGGCATCAGCCTTCTTGCAGTACATGCGTCAATGGCGTCATCTGGCGCAAGAGGAGAGCGTCGGCGACGAACCACCTTCGAATCCACCGTGGTGGCTCGAGTATACGCCATTCTGGCACGACAACTCGACCGACTACACCAACAGCTTCTCGCAGATGCTGATCCAAGGCAACACTGCCAGCAACGGCGGCGGCATCTACTTTTCATTCTCGTCGCCCAACTTTACGTTTGCCAACGGCGTCGAGATTCGCGCCAACCACGCTCACAACTACGGTGGCGGCATCTACATTTCGAAGCAACTCGTGCCCAACCTGCCGTGGATGTTCGGCGCACAGTTCATCGGCAACACGGCTAGCCGTGGTGGCGGCTCGGTAGCGTGGGCCACCAGCGCACTACCGAACGAAGACGCGGCCGGCAGCGTCGGCGAGGTGCTCCCGCCGAATTCGCTCGAGACGGCGGCGCTCGCGTTCTGTTCGCAGTGCGCGTTTAAGCACAATGAGGCTCCGTACCAGAGTCCCAACGGCACGGCGACGCTGCCGGTCAAGGTGGCGTTCGAGTCCGGCTGTCCGACGCAATTCATTGACAGCCCGCCGTACAACGTCTCGGTGGCGCTGTTCGACGCCTTCAGCACGCAGGTGCGCGGCCCGATCCTGCGGCAGTATCCGACCAACGTCACGCTCTCGCATCCGGACTCGTGTCGGCTGTCGATGCTCGACCCGTCGCAGATGTCACAGAATCTGAGTGCCATCACCGGCACGGCCGTCTTTGAGTCGATCTTCTTTCAGACGCCGAGCAACAACGCCTCGTGCGTGCTGCAGGTGACAGCCTCGTCGCCGCCGTTCTCGCTACTACCGCTGCAGTGCAACTTGACGCTGACGGCGTGCATCAAGGGCCAGCCGCACTCGAAGAACGGCATGCAAGAGTGCGCGTCACGCCTCGTCAACTCCAAGGTCGCCGTCGCGCTCTTTGGCATCGTGCTACTCCTGCTGCTGGTGCTGCTGGTGATCGCCATGTGGGGTGGGCTCGTGCTGTACCGTCGCTATCGCATGCAGCAGCAGTGGCGCGCCATTCCCGAGTTCCAAGGCAAGCCCAACGTCTCGCTGCGCGACATTCTCAACGACCCCGGAATACGCGTCATTCCGTGGCGCGAGCTCGAGATCCTCGAGCGCATCGGCGCCGGCGCCAGCGGCACGGTCAACAGCGGCCGATGGCGCTCCGAGATGCTCAACGTCACTCGCGACGTCGCCATCAAGCAACTGATCTACGGCACCGAGGTGTACGAGGACAAGATTCGCGAGTTCCTGGTCGAGATCAAGCTCATGAGCTCGCTCACGCACGAGAACGTCGTCGAGTTCCTCGGTATCGCCCACAATCCCGAGACCGAGCAGCTGTTCCTCGTCACCGAGCTCGTGACGCGCGGTAACTTGCGCTCGGTGCTCGACAAGACTGGTGACTACCTCACGTGGGAGATGCGCCTCAAGCTGCTGCGCGACGTCGCCAAGGGCATGGCGTATCTCCACAAGCGTGCCATCATCCATCGCGACCTCAAGCCACAAAATGTACTCGTCACCAACGATTGGGTGGCAAAGATTGTCGATTTTGGTGTCTCGACCATCAAGCCATCCGTCACACAGACAATGACAGTGATTGGTACCCCCAAGGTTCGTCGAATTCGCTAATCTCTAACTATCGATTCGCTCACTCACTCACTCATTCATGACGATCGTACTGATTGGTTGTTTGTTGTTTCGCCACCAGTACATGGCACCTGAAGTCTTGTCGAACAACAAATATGGCGAAATGTCGGATGTGTTTTCATTCGGCGTCCTCATGTGCGAGGTGTACTCGGGCGTCGTGCCGTACTCTGAGTTTAGCAACCTCAACGCCGCGCAACTTCTGTTCCGCATCGTCAATGAGCGCTTGCGCCCATCGACCGCCCACTTTCCTCGATCACTCGCGCAGCTGATCGACGACTGTGTGAACGAGGAGCCCAAGCTCCGTCCGACCTTTGACGAGCTCGTCGTGCGTCTACCGCGCTTGGCCAACATCACGCTGCTCAACGCCAGCGCCGGTGCCGTCGTGGCGACTTCCTTCGTCTCGTCGTCGGCGCCAGTCTTCTCGCCCATGTCGCTGCCTGCCTTCAAACGTCGTCATTCCAGCTCCTCCGGCTCGGATTACGACGGAATCTCGATCGATGACGGCGACGCCGACGACGACGAGATGCAGATCACCACGGCAAGCTTGATTGTCGATGATGACGACGACGGCCCCGACTACATCGATTCCGCCAACTCGACCGCTCACCTTCATAGCATCAACGCGCTATCCACGTTGGTCGACGGAACCACTCCACCAAGCTAGAGGAGCTTGATTGGCGGAAGTGGCAGTGGCCGTGGCGGTAGTTTGATTCGTATCTGTGTGTGTGTATGAAAGTATGTGTAGCCATCCATATGTAAACTACAATAACGATCTCGTTTCCTTTCCAGCTTGAAGAGCGAGTTTGAGAGTTATCACCGCGAGCAATCTAACGCGTGCCACTACAGCTTGGCCTTGGTCTTGGCCGTGGTGGCGGTGGCGGTCTGCTCGTGCCGGAACAGTACGTCGCTCGTGAGCCAACGGTGCGCGTCGTGGTACATTTCGAGCTTGAGCATCTGCAACGTAATGCGGTGCTGGCTCTTGGGCAGCAGCTGGAGAGCCAACTGCAAGGCATGCTCGAACACCTGCTCCTCCGTGTCGGCAAGGACATCCACCAGTCCGGCTGCGAGGGCCGCCTCGCCACCGTAGCGCTTGCCGTCGAGAATCACATCGCGCAGGATCTGTGCCGACGACACTTTGCTGGCGACGATGGCGTTCATGCCCGGTGCGAGCGGCAGGTTCAAATCTGCACCCAACCTCACCCATCGATCCAAGTTCATGAGCTCAAGCAGGGCATCGCTCATTCAGCAACGCCACTCACCACGCACCAATCTGAGCCGCACTCGGTTAGCAGCGAGCAGGGGCAGGAGCGACATTGCGCATTGCGCGCGTACCTCAGGCATGCACAGGAAGCCGCGGTCACGGCGCATCACACGGTTGTCGTGCGCGAGCGCAAAGATCATGCCACCGGCGAACGCGTGGCCCTGGATGGCGGCAATGGTGCGATAGGGAGCCACCAAGATGCGATCGATCAGCCGCATGAACGAGCACAGGAAGGTGTCGCGCTGGTCGGCGTGCTCGCCCAGCCACTGCAGATCCAAGCCGTTCGAGAAGATCTTGCCCGAGGCACGAGTGATCAAGACCGCAGCGCCGTCGTATCTGGAACGTGTGGTGTCAGCTCGCCGCCAGGCGAGATCGATGCGCGCGCATGTGTACCGGTCGACTTGGTCCAATGCGGCATGGACGTTCGCCATGAACGTGGGGTTGAAGCGGTTCTCGGCGTCGGTGAGAGACAGCACGAAGATGCCGGGTTGGTGCTGCGTCAGCTCCATTGCTGTCGTAGCTATGTAGATCGAGAATCAGATGCGAGTGAGAGAGCACGAGAGGAGCAGCGCACCAGCAGCAGCAGCAGAGGCACCGAGCACAACGAGGCAGACACGCAACAGCGGCCTCTCGCTCTGCCTCTGCCGCCCGCCCCTCCTGCTGCCTCTTCCTTCGTTTCGCCTCCTCTGCTGCGGCTCTCTGCTGCCCCACGAAAACCGAAAACGCGTGCCCGAGCTGCCGAGCTCCACATCGCCGAAAGCGCCTCGAGTACGGCTCTCTCTCAGCGCCTCGCGTGCTCGGGCAGCTTTCTGCTTTTCGCACTCGGTCGCTCGTCCATTCGCTCGCTGCCCTCGCTGCCGACACCTCGCTCGTTTCGCTCGTTGTGAGAGCCGCCGCTCGAACCTTCTCGTCTCTCGTCTCGAACCATGTCGGGACTCGGTAAGCTCCGTGTCGAAGGTTCGTGTGCTCGCTCTCTCTCTTGTGTCGCATCGGCTCCTCGCTCCATCCTCATCGTTGGTTGGTTGGTTGGTTGATTGGTTGATTGGGCGATTGGTCTCGATTGAACCACAGTGATCGAGGCGAGGAACCTCGAAGCCAAGGACTCGAATGGTGCGTGATGTGGCTCCTTGGTGCTTGTGGGTCCGGCTGGCGATGGGCCCGCCAATCCCTGAGCCTCTCGCTCGTGTCGTATCGCCACCAACCATCTCGACCACAACCACCACAGGACTCTCTGATCCGTACTGCTATCTGTGGATTGCGCCGAACGACTCGAAGAGTCGATTGAAGACCAAGATCATGTTCAAGACCCTCGATCCAGTGTGGAACGAGACGTTCGAGTTGTATGTCTCGACCACTCGATCCAACAGCTCATCGACCAACTCGCTGATTGATCGATGGATGGAATGGCACTCAGTGATGTGGATGTTACCGATCCGAATAGTGAATTGCAGATCCACGTGAACGACTACGATATGTTGAGTGCCGATGGTGCGTTCGAGAGCAGCAGCAGCGGAGTGAGTGAGTGAGTGAGTGGTGGTCATGTGTGCGATCTCCAACTCATGTCCGTTGGTGTCTGTTGGACGTGGCTCGCTCTCTCGACAGACTTCATGGGCTACTGCGCAATGCCGATCTACAAGCTCGTCAACAAGGGCGTGGTCGATGGATGGTACACGTTGCTTCCTCGCGAGGGCAAGAAGGATGTCGTCAAGGGCGACATTCATCTGCGCATGACGCTCAGCGACGCATCTGAGCAAGGAGACTCGTCGCTCCAGTCGGCGCGTGCCGTCGAGGTGCGCTTCGCCGACATTGTGCCGGCCGAGGTGCTCTCGGATCTTAGCTCCCAAGAGCGCAAGCGCCAAGAGATCATGTTCGAGTTCATCAACACCGAGGAGCAATACGTGGCCGACGTGAGCGTCATCATCCAGGTTCGAACGATCTCTCTCTCTCGAACCAATGACAATATCAACGACACAGTGCACGAGTCTCACCAGCTCTTGGTTCTCGATATCCAGTCGTTCTTGCATCCAATCTGTGAGCGCAAGCTGTTGACGCACGAAGAATCCAGCATGCTCTTCAGCAACATCAAAGCCATTCTACCGGTCAACATGGCACTGTGTCACGCCCTGAAGGAACGACAAGAGAGCAACCCGATCAAGCTGATTCGTTGCCTGGCCGACGTGTTCCTTGCTCATGTACGCAAGACAACCCACGAACCACACAGAGAGAGAGAGATCGACCTTACTACTCTCTCAATCACTGATTGATGCTGCACGATCATCTCACTCAAACTCGATTCCTCGTTCCCACAGGTTGATTCTCTCCATGTCTATGCCGAGTATTGCAGCAACCAGCCACAGACCACTGAGCTGACTGAGGAGTTTCGGGCCAAGTATCCAGAGTTTGCGGCATTCTTGGACGAGAGCAGGCCCGAATGCCGCAACCTTGGTCTTCAAGCCTTCCTTGTGAAACCATTCCAACGTTTGTGCAAGTATCCTTTGTTGCTTCGTGAACTCGATAGAGCAACACCAGATGATCATCCAGACAAGAAGAACATTGAGCTGGCATGCGTCAAGATCAAGGTACTCCTCACTTGTTCACTCATTTCTTTGTGTGTGAGAGTAGATCTCGATCATTGAGAGATTGATTGATTGGTTGATTCTCGATGCTGATTCACCTTCAATCGATGTCGATCTGGATGTTGGGAATGAACAGGAAGTGGTGGATGCGGCGAATGAACGAACGAGGCAAGTGGAAGATCTTCGCAAGATCCAGCAGATCAAGAAGCTCCTCGGTGAGGAGCTGTGCAGTCAGTACGTGCACCATGGTCGCGAGGTCATCCTCGGCTGCCCGGCTTTGGTGCTGCCCAAAGGCCGCAACACTCCGCAACAGCGCTTTCTCGTCCTGCTCTCCGACATGGTATGTGCCTACGTTCGTCGCCGTCGTCGTTCTCCCGGATTGGAGGACACTTGCTGAGTGCCTCGCGTGCAGATTCTGGTGCTCAAGGGCGGCAGCTCCTCCGGCGCCAGCCCAGCGAGCGTCAGCAGCGCCAGCATCTCGCGCTCGTCGTCCAAGTCCAAGTCCTCGTTGTCGCGCTCCAAGTCGACGGCGGTGCACTTGTCGGACGAGATATTCCTTCGTGCTGCGCAGTTGTTGGCGGTCGATCAGGTCAACCCACCGGAGAGCGCCGAGCTATCGCACGTGATCGAGGTGAAGCTGCCTCCGAACTCGTGGCGGCTGTTCTTCTCGGGCGCCGAGGAGAAGGACAAGTGGTGGAGCAAGTTGCAGAACATCCAGGACGTGCTCTTGTACCAAGCTGCCTGCGCGCGTGGCCAGCGACTCGCTGCAAGTACGTACACTCGTACTCGTGCACAATCTCTGCTACCGCTGCTGCTGCTACCGCTGCTGCTGTCGGTGTGAGAGGCTAACCAGGCCTCGCACCCGCTCCTCAGGGAATCTCGCTCTTGAATCCGAGGCAGCATTGCGCAAGGACGACCAGCTGGTGGCCAAGCTCCTCGAGGAGATACACGCACTTCGAGGCATTGCAGCCAGTGCCGAGAGCGCCGCAGCTCAGTACCGCGAGCAGGTGGCGCAGCTCGAGAAGAAGCTGCACAGCAAGCGAAGCCACCACAACAAGTAACTCTCGACATCAACCTCTGGACTATTTAACCGAGCCCACACATCACACGCACGCTAACTACACCATGCCATATGATCCGCACCATGATGGTCATGTCCACCAACACCACGCTGACAGATTCTCTCTCTCTCTCTCTCTCTCTCTCTCTCTCTCTCCCAATAAATACGTACACGCCAACGAATACAAACGAGTGATGACGCAGCAGCACGCGGCGCTACCACGAAAAACGCGCCTCGCTCTCGTTCGTCCTCAGTTGCTTGTTCGCCCTCTCCACCTCACACCGCTCACCACCTTCGCTGCTGCTGCTTGTTCCCCATCACATCATCATCATCATCACACATGGCTAAAGGAGGTCGCTCGTCTCGTCCCGCTGCTCGCCCGGCTGCTCGCCCCGCGGCTCCGGCTGCTCGCCCCGCGCCCGCCGCCCGCCCAGCCTCTGCGTCGCCGACGGCTGGTCTGCCGCCGCGTCCTGCGTCGCTGCCGGCGCGCACCACAGCTGCACCGCCTGCTATGCCGTCGGCACCCGCTCCGCCTGCTCCTTCGGGTGGCGGCATCATGAGCGGCATCGGCTCGACCATCGTTACCGGCATGGCGCTCGGTGCTGGTAGCGAGATCGGCCACCGGTACGTGCGCGGTCTTGTTGCTCGGCGCTCGGCTCTCGCTCGTGCTGACTGGTGCGTGCCTCGACAGCGCCATCGGCGGCGTGATGAACGCCTTTGGAGGATCGGGTGATGCTGCCCCGCAGGCCCAGTCTGCTCCGGTTGCTTCGTCGAGCTCGTCGGCGGTCCAGACGCCCGACGAGCGCTGCGCGATGCCAATCCGCGACTTCTACCAGTGCCTCGACCAGGTAGGTGCATCGCTGGCGCACACGCTCTCGCTCGCTCGTTGGTTGGTTCTCTCGTGGTTCGCTCGCTGACTGACGCGCGTGCACGCGTGCAGAACGACAACGACATTGGCGCATGCCAGTACTACTTTGCGGCCATGCAGAAGTGCCGCAGCGCCGCGGCCGGCCAGGACTACTAACGCACGCGCCACACAGGCAGCGTCGCCGTGTTCGTCGTCTCTCTTTGATTCATCATGTGTAGCAACTCGCCGCTGTTACTGCGCGATCGGGTTGGCACGATCTCGCTGATCCACGCAGCGCCATCGCCATCGCGACTGCAGTAAACGCCTCCTCACCACCCCACCCATCCCGCACCCGAGCATCTATCGTGCGATCGGCCGTGTTGTGTTTACTCGTCATCACAGCATATCGCCAAGCCGCGCACAGTGTTGTCGCGACAGCACACAATGATCTCGGCGGCTGCGAGCACTCGCTCATCGTCTTGGCCGGCTCGATGCTGCTCGATCACAACAACCGGAGATGCAAAGACGCCGCCCGGCACGCCTGTGGGCACGCTCGCGACAACCTGCCGCTCTGGCGCGAGACTCACCAGAGCCACGGTCGCATCGATGCTGCCGACGACGCAGCACAACATCGACGTCTGGTTGCTGCTGCTGCTGCTGCTGCTCGATGAAGCAATGCTCCGAGTGCTCAACCGAACGAGTGCCGGTGTCGACAGCGTGACTGTGTGGCCGAGCGCGATCGAGCGTCCGACCTCGGAGCCCGTGCGTTGGTCGAGAATGTGCAGCGTCTGTCCGATGCAAACGAGCAGCGTCTCGTGCTCGAGCGCGCGACACGTGCCAAAGATCGGTTGTGCGGGGATCGCGGGCTCAACGCGCCACAAGACGGCACCCCGGTCGGCGTCGAGGCAGTAGAGCGAGCCGCGGCATGTGCCCACGATGGCTCGTGTGCGCGTCGGCTGCTCGCTGTCAGCCACCACGAGCGGCGACGCAAATACAGGTCCGTCGAGCATGGTGCGCCAGGCGATGCTCGGTAGCGCATCGAGTGCGATGCACAGCAGCAACCCCGCGTGGCTGGCGCACAGCAGCAGCGACTCGTGTATGACAGGCGTCGAGTAGCCGCTCCCTTGCAGCTCAAAGGTCGCCAGCACCACGCGGCGCTGCTTGTTGTTGCCGTCGTTGTTGTCCTCCTCGTGACCCTGGCCGAGCATCGCAGCAGCATCGCAGCAGTACAGACGATGGTCGTGGCTCGCAACCCACACACGTTCTCGCTCGGGCTCGTACACTGGCGACGACTTGATCTCGGCTTGCGTTTGCGCCCAGCCGAGAAGCCGTCCATCGCGCGCCGCCACGCAGTACAACCTGCCGTCGTAGCAGCCGACGAACACGCGCTCGCCATCCGTGGAGCAGCAGCACGATGACTCGATGCGGTTCGGTAGGCGTGCGATCCAGCGTGTGGTACACGTGCGATGCGAGACGGCGATCGCGGCCAGCTGGCCCGAGTGAGAGCCGACATAGATGCTCCGCGCGAGGAGCGCGCCGTCATGGCGGCGTCTTGTGTCAACAACCAGCGGCGTGGCGTCGACGCATTTGAGCAGCTCGTCGTACTGCCAGTGCTGCTGCAAGCGAAGACGCGTTGCAGACTCACCACTGACCATGGCGCTGGGCGCTTCAACTGTCGCCACTGTAGCACTGCTCTTGCCCTGAATGCAGACGACAGCGTTGTCTGCGTCGTTGTTGTTGTTGTTGTCGATGAGGGGAGCTTGCAGCGTGTCGGGAATCGCTGAGGGAGCACGCAGGAGAGTCAATAGAGGCTGGGATTGCTCGCGATCGATCGCTTGCACGACTTGATGCAGCGGCGAATGAAGCAAGGCCTGTAGCACGGTAGCGCGAGCACGCTCGGCAGCTGCTTGCCGATGGCGTTCCTCGTGATATGGGAGCACGAGCTCGGCGATCAGTTGCTCGGTCATGAACGCGGCATCGAACGAATCGCCGCCAAGCTCGATCAAGTGCCGCTCCAGCAGTGGTGTTGCATCGGTTCTTTGTCTCTTGCGAGGCTGCTCGAGCAAGTGATCGGCGCTTGAAGGTTGCGAGTCGTCGATCAACGCCGTCACGACTTGCAGCAGGCGCTCTCGTATGGAATGTGGCGAACGAGGCAGCGGCATCGAGCGTGCGTGCATGCGAGACGCGGCAGAGCATCTGACAAACTCCAGCAGTGCCGCGGTGTCTCGCTTGCCGTTGGCAGTGGTCGGGAAGCGCTCCTCGGGCCATAGTGCGAACTGCAGGGCGCGCATCGAGCGTGGCAGGCGCCGCCGGAGCCGTTGGCACGCAGCGAGTGTCAGCGACGTCGAGAGAACCGCCAGCAGGCTGCTCGCCGATGCCAACGTTCGCTTGGTATCTCTCGGGTCCAAGGGCTCTCCTTCATGGTCCATGGCGAAGACAGCTGCGAGAGTGATCGAGCCTTGGCCTGCGAGGAGGAGCTCGTGCTCGACCTGCTCGAGCTGCACCCGATGGCCGTTGAGCTTGACCTGTCGATCGCATCGGCCGAGCAAGTGAATCTCGCTCGATGCCTCGCCGGCATAGACGCCGAGGTCGCCAGTACCGTGCATTCGCTTCTCGGTGCCACGGTCGTCAACGATGATCAGCGGCACCGAGGGCACGATGCAGAAGCGCTCGGTGCCACCGACGAAGAGCTCGCCTTCGAGCCCCGACTCGCGCGCAACGGCAACGGCATGGTTCTGGTCGATGCGCCGAGCCAGCAGCACCTCGGTATGATCGAGGCTATCTCCAATGCAGTGCTCGCTCGAGTGTGGCTGCTCGCGACCTTGACGGAAGCGAATGCTCAGCGACGACCACACGCTCTGCTCGGTGACTCCGTACACGTTGCCGATCGTGACGCGCGGCCTTGCCTCGAGGCGCGCGAGGTCGGCTCGCAGCATCGACGACGGAAACGGCTCTCCGCCGAGCAGCAGCACGCGCAGTTGCATCAACAGCTGTGTGCGATGCGGCGGCGATACGAGGCGCCACTGGGACGGCGTGCAGTGCAGCACCGTGATGTGTTGGCGCGCCAGAGCCTCGGCGCCGCTCGATCGACGGAACCACTCGCGAGCATCCGGCAATGCGACGCACTGACCGCCGCTCGCCCATGCTCCGAACGCCTGAATGATGAATGGGTCGAAGGTGAACGGAGAAGCGAGTGCCCACGTGTCGGAGCTGGAGCATTCGAGCCGACGAACGAGCGATAGGACGTTGGGTACGACGCACGCGTGAGGTACGTGCACCACGGCGCCGCGACCTCGAGCTCGTGTCGTGCCCGAGGTTCGAATCGAGTACGCGATGGCAGGCTTCGATTCGATCGCCTCACGGCGTATCTCTCGAGATCGAGCTCTGGTGTGAGCACAGCGATGCACCTCGTGGACTCGAGCCTCGATATCGATCGTGATGACGGACGATCTGAGTTGATGCTGCAACATCGTGTCCGATGCACGGACCGTGTCGTACTCGCGCAGCATCATGACGGCGATCAATGGTCTGCCACTCGATGCCATGCTCTCTTCAACATCACGAACGAGCTCCACGGCCGATTGAGTGGCCGTTTGCTGATCTGCCGAGGCTGCGAGCTCCAGATCGATGGGAACGAACGAGCAGCCGAGGTGCATGACCGACACCATGCTCACGAGTGCGAGGTCGCTCGGCAGCGCGCCCCACGCAGCCAATCTCCCTCGAACCACGACGCCGATCGATGAATCATGAGCCATATCATCGGCGAGCACCTTCCCGAGCTCATGGGAGAGTCGCGTGACGGCGATACCCAAGGCGCCATAGCTCCATGAGCGAGTACATCGCTGCGCACCATCGACATCGCCATCGAGCTCGATCAAACTCAACGCCATCACGGCATCACGGCCAGGATCTTCCTGTCGTTGGTGTTGTTGTTGTTGTTGTTGGTGATGGCCACCATCATCGTCATCATCATCATCATCATCATCATCAGTATGTTGATATCGTTGGGTTCGATCGAGCAGCAGCTGATGTAGCATCCACCAGAGCAGCAGCGCGACACCAAGCGAATGACGCCATCGACCTCGAGTCTGCTTGCCAGCGCCATCGCTCACACACATCCTCACTCATCCACACACATCCGTCATGCTTCGAGGCATTCGAATCTTCCATGCGAATAGACTACTCCATCTCCATCGACAGCTGAATGCATCGCCATCTCACAGCCTGTCACCTTCGCTGTTGTGCAGCAGCAGCAGCCGGCGATACCTGGCATCCCAGCAACCACAACCGCAACAACAACCATCCAAACGACAGCAACAAAGCGATCGTATCATATCGGCGATCATCGGCTCACCGAGAAGCACCTCCGTTGTATCGAAGGAGATCCGTCGACCGGGCAAGCGAGCTCGCAAGCTGCTGCAGAGCGCCAACCTGCTCTTCCAGCCGTCGACGCTCGACCCAAACCACGATGCTGCTAGTGCTAGTGCTAGTGCTGCTGCATCATCGAACGACAATGACGACTCGAATCAGCATCAGCAGCATCAACAACACGAGGATGACCAACAACGACAGCTGATCGATTCGATGCAGTTGGATGAGGAGCGTGAGATCGACGAGCTACTGGCGGCGCCCGTGGGAGGCGCTCGACGATCGCAGCAGATACGCTCGTATCTATGCGAGTCGCTCGAGCAAGGCCTCTTGGTCGAGTTCGGTATCTCGACCTCGAGCACCAGTGAGTTACAGAACGAGCTGACCGACGACGACGGCCCACTCGCGAGCAGCCGCAACAAGGAGACGCGCATGCTGGGCGTCATCAAGACGCTGCACCGCACGAGGCCGAGTCGCGGCGAGAAGCGCTACGTGCCTGGCACGGCGGCGCTGCCCGGCGGTGCCACATCGACCAACGACTCGCTGCTCGCCGTGAACGAGCTCGAGAGCGTGACGGTGGTGACTCACGGCGGTCGCGAGTTCACGCTCGACATCAAGCACATCAGCTTCGTGTTCAGCGGCGAGGTGCTGCATCGACTCGACGTGGCATCGAGCTCGTTCGCGAGCGACCTCGCCAAGCTCGAGCGCGAGATCCAACAACGCACCAAGACCTTCGACACGCTGCTCCGGCCCCATATGCGACGTATCTGGAGCAAGTGGCACAAGCAGGAGGACCGCACCATCACGCCGCGCGACCTGCAGTCGATCGTGTTCCTCGCGAGCAACCTCAACCCGAACTCCGGCAGTGCACGTCCGCTGGCGCAGTCCGTGCAGGCATCGATGCTGGCTCGTAAGATGCGGCAGCATCAGGCGTACGAGAGTGGCTCTGCGCTCGAGTTCCCATGGCCCGAGAGCGTCGATCGCTACGCCCTGATGCAAGTGCTGCGAGCGCACCCGACCTTCTTCAAGAGCAAGGGCTTCGGGCTGTTCGCCAGTCGAACACACGAGCGCCCGACCGACATTGATCTTCCCGACGAAGACGAAGTGGCATACATTACAGGTATGCCGTCTAGATGAGTGAGAAACGTGTCAGATGCTCATACATACACAGAGCACGATGTGTCACGCTTCGTGAGAGCATTCCAGATTCAAGAACGATCGGACAATCAAATGGCGGCTGAATGGTGGTACGCCGAGTTCCCGAGCATCATGGAGGCGCTGGAGGACATGTGCCTCTTGAGCTACGGACCTACAGTAGTTGGTTCCTCGTATGTATCACACAGAGAACGATCTCACTCACTCACTCGTTCACTGACTAACGCGTTCACTAGAACGATGATCGAGTTATTCCAACGCCTGAGCCTCGACTACTCACCAGCATGCGCCTACGAGCTATTGATCCATCTCGGCGCATGGGATAGCTCCGAATCACCGGCGTACTATCGCTTCGTCCGCTTGGATGAAGTGATGGTGCACACGAATCGGTTGCAGCAGCAGGCCGAGCAGCTGTCGCTGCCACCCGACATCTGTGCCCGACAGCGCGTACTCCTCAACGGCACCTCGATCGCCATCGACGCCGGCTCGGCGAGCGAGGTCGACGATGCGGTCGGATTCGAGACGCTGGCCGATGGCTCGACCTGGCTCTGCGTGCACGTGGCGGACGTCGACCGCTTTGTGCCGAGCCACTCGTGGCTCGATGAGTTTGCGTCGCTGCGTGGCTACTCGGTCTACATGCCCGACCAGTCGATCTCGATGCTGCCCGATCGCGAGTTCGAACTGACCCCCAAGCTCCAGGCCGACCTGCTGCTGCCTCAGGTACAGGAGCTCGAGCAGGGCCCGAAGGCCTTGCAGGCGTCGCTGATCGATATGGCGAGCCTGACGCCGGGCCGACCCAACTTCTGCCTGACCTTCATGGTGATGGTGGATCCCACCACCGGCATGCTGACCAACAAGCACGACATTCGCGCCTCGTTGGTGACCAACATTGAACGCATCACGTTCAACGAGGCCAACTCGCTGCTCGCCGGCAAGCCGATCAGCTCGCGGCCACTGCAGTCGCACTCGCTCGCCGAGATTCTCCGTAGGCTCCTCGCGATCGCCAAAGAGCGCAAGAGCATCCGCATCGCTGCCGGTGCCGTGGACTTGACGGCCAAGAACAACGCGACGCCCAAGAAGCAAAAGACGCCGATCGAAGGCAGTGTTGGCGCCAACAAGGAGGCCGACGAAGAAGCGCAGCAGCTCGAGTACGACGAGGAAGAGGCCAAGGCGTTCGACGACGAGATGGTCGGCGACGCCAAGCTGCTGGTCGAGGAGCTGATGGTGGTCGCTGGCATCGTCGGTGCCGAGTACGGCCGGCGCCACCGAATCCCGATGCCGTACCGCACACAGCAGCGCGTCAACATGCCCAGCACCTCGAGCAAGCGCAACAAGAAGCGCTCGGCCAGCGAGAGCGACAACGAGCGACTACGTGCAGCTGGCTACGCGCTCAGTCCGAGCAACCATGTCACGATGGGTCTGCCGGCTTACGCACGAGTCACGTCGCCGATGCGTCGCTACGCCGATCTCCTGTGCCATCGACAGATCAAGGCTCATATGCTCCGCACGCCGCTACCGCACTCGGTACAGGACATTGTTCGACACATTGATCACTTGCAGCAGCGATTCATTGTACGTTCACACGCCACTCCCATAGCCACTCTCGAGACCTTGCTAACGCCCGCGAACGTGCGTGCATTCTGGTCGAGTAGAAGGTCAAGAATGTCGAACAAGTGGCGCAACGATACCGCATCCTACGCGAGATCGAGGCCAATATGCTCGAGGCAACGAGTTCCGCCACCCTACCTGCGGTGCATGTGTTCGGCCGCGCGGCGATCGCACGAGCGCCGTCACGCCAAACCACCTACCAGGCCATCGTCAAGTCACGCACGGTACCGCGCGCCACCTTTGGCCGCTACGAGGAGCAGGTCGAGGCGTTGTTCCCCGAGTGGAACCAGATAATGACCTTCACCATGACGCGTCCGACGCGCATCGGCGAGCGACTGAACCTTGAGTTCACGCAAGTCGATGCTTTCGAGGGCACGATGACAGTTCGAGAGCACAAGCGAGAGCGCTCGTAGCGATCCACCATTCATTCATTCAATCAACCAAGTGACCTATTATTCAACAGCTTATCTCTGTGTGTGTCGTTGCGTGGGCTGCGTGGGCAAACTACCGCCGAGGCGTTTGATTATTGCCCGAGGCCGCTGAGGCGAGTAGATGAGAACGTGAGGCTCAAGATCAAGAACAGCGTTCGCTCACGCATTCATTCGCTTGCTGCTCGCTCCTCGCACGATCATCCTCCCCTGGTTGGCTGCATTCAGAATGGCGAGTAGTGGTGAGCCTAGCTTCGATCCGTTGGCCAAGTGGAGTGTCGAGTGGCAGCCGATTCTCACCGGAGTCTCGCAGCGATGGCGCGACGAGGACGAGGCACTGCGGCTGTTCGAGCGCAACTATCGCTGGCTGATGGAGCACGGCGGCGGTCGTGCCGTTCGGTCGATTCTCGTGCCGCTGTGTGGCGATAGCCGCGTGGTACCGTTCATGTGGGAGCAAGGATTGCGTGTCGTTGGTGTCGAGATCTTCCCTCTGGCAGGTACTGTTGGAGACGCGCAAGCACACACACACACACACACACACATCGCATCGTCTGTGGCTGAGTGCGCAACAGTCGAGCGATTGCTGCAGCACTTCAAGGACCAGGTCGAGTTCACGCGCACCGAGCTCGCCGATGGCTCGGTGCTCTTTGCCAGTACCGATGGCCGAGTGCTGGTGTTCCAAGGCGACTTCTTTGCGTTCGTCGAGTGGAACACCGAGCAGTTCGACGTGGTGTACGATCGCGGAGCCTTGACTGCCATCGAGGTTCGTAGCCCCTTGCGCTAACGTCAGCAACAACAACGCTGCTGATGCTGACACTTGGAACAGTCATTCCAGCGGCCGCGCTATGCCGATGCCGAGATTGCTGCGTTGCGCCGCCCGAATGGCATGATGCTGCTCGATTGCTTCGATCGATCGACGCACCCGCACCTGGACGATGGCAAGGTACCGTACACGACGTCGCCCGAGGACATGGATCGCCTGTACATTGGAGCCTCGCGCCCGCTGCGCGTGCTCGTGTCCGACCGCCGCGACGGTGGGCGCGCCACGGTCCAGCGCTTCCTGATGACCTTCAAGGAAGAGTAGAAGTGTCGTATACCATACCGATCTCACTCGGCTGCTGCTGTTGCTGCTGGCTGGTAAATGAACTCTCGCATCGAGAGCGATGGATCGCTTCATTGGACATTATTGGCAGGAGGGAGGGGGAGAGAGAGAAGAGAAGGACGAGGGTTAGATGGCCTCCACGTGAGCAGCGAGTCGCGCAGCTTACAAGGACGGGAAGCCCGGCATCGGGAGCTCCAGCGCAAACTTCTCGACCTCCTGACGCAAGGCAGCGAGCTCGGCATCGGCGGCTGCGGCAGCACGGAACTTGGCCAGCGTCGAGTTGTCGGCCTGGAGGCGCAGAGCGATCTGCACGCCGCGATGCAAGAAGCCCGCGACCGTCTCGCACTGGCACGGCGTCAGGCCACGCGTGGTCAGCGGCGCGGTGCCGACGCGCAAGCCACCGGGCGTCAACATCTTGGTGTCACCCTGCACGGCGTTCTTGTTGGTCGAGATGCTGCAACGCCCAGGCACACAAGTGAGTGAGTGAGTGGCAGTGATAGTGCGGCAGCACGGCACGTACTTGGCCAACTCGAGAACGAGCTCGACCTTGTTGCCGGTGATGCCGTTCGGACGCAGGTCCCACAGGATCAAGTGAGTGTCGGTACCGCCGGTTTGCAAGCGATAGCCGTGGTCGATGAGATACTTGGCGAGCGCCTGCGAGTTTGCGATCACGCGCCTGGCGTAGTCGCGGAACTCGTCGGTGTTGACCTCTCGCAGCGCCGTCGCAATGGCAGCGATGGCGTTCATGTGCGGACCGCCCTGCACGCCGGGGAACACGGCGCTGTTGACGGCCGTGGCGAGCGCCTGGCGGAAGAAGATGATGCCAGCGCGCGGGCCACGCAGCGTCTTGTGCGTGGTCGACGTCACGATGTCGCAGTGCTCGAACGGGCTCTTGACCACCTTGCCGGCCACGAGGCCAGCGTAGTGCGCCATGTCGCACATGAAGCTGGCACCGACCTTGTCGCAGATCTGCGCGAGCATCCCCCGGCTGTCAGTTCGGCGAGCTCACGAACGCAACGTGTCGAGACGTACGGCTCGAATGCGTGCATAGTCCCAATCGCGCGGGTACGCCGAGGCGCCGCAGATGATCAGCTTGGGCTGCACCGAGGTCGCTAGCGTCTCGAGCGCGTCGTAGTCCACGTAGCCCTCCTGCTCACATCATAGCCCGTCGTCAGTCGGCACTCGTTCACGAGCAACCTCTGCACCGAACGCACCTCAGTCAAGCCGTACTGATGCGACTCCCAGAAGAGCGCCGTCGCCGACACCTTCTTGCTCTCGGTCTTGAAGCCATGCGACAAGCTGCACGTGCAGGCAAGCGCCACCAACACCATCATCACGACGACGACGACGACGATCAGCCATCGAGCGCATCATCATTGGCATACGGCGTCGACCATGTACGTACTGGCCACCGGCTGCAAGACCCAGACCCACGAGCTTCTCGCCAGGCTGCAACAGAGCCGTGTAGGCGTTGATGTTGGCGATGCTGCCCGAGTACGACTGCACGTTGACGCCCCACACTGCCGGGTCGAGATCGAACGCCTGCAGCGCGCGCTCGATGCACAGACTCTCGACCTGATCGACGAACTCGGTGCCGCCGTAGTAGCTGCGCACACGGTCCCGCCACCATCATCAGATTGCAAGCGAGTACACGCACACACACACGAGAGCCAGCGCCCGAATGAACGACGTACCGCTTGCCGGGCAGACCCTCCGCGTACTTGTTCGTGAGGCACGAGCCGAGCGCCTCGAGCACAGCGCGCGACGTAAAGTTCTGAACCGACTCGCACACGTGAGTCGCACGACGACGACGCGAACGCACACACACACGCACGCCACGCACCTCGGAGGCGATCATCTCCAAGCCCGAGCGTTGACGATGGTCCTCCTTCTGGAGCATCTCGTACAACGCAGGATCGGCCTCGGCCAACGGGAGCGTGCCAGGGAATGCAGCAGCAGCCATGCTTCTTGGGATTGCGATACGCCGATGCCAACCTGATCCACGCAGCTAACATGAGTTGCTTGGTGTCCCCTCACGCACACATCGTGGGGTTTGGTGAAGTGGGCCGTACCACGAGGTGCGTGCGCGAGCGAGAACGAACAACACTGCCGTCGACTCGATCAGCGACCACACGCATTTCCATCGGACTTTCGGTTAGCGCCTCCCTCTGGCGCGGACCCGCGAGATATCCCCCACGCCCCATGAAGATGAATCTAATGCTCCATCGAGCCATTAATAATCTCCACACTTCGCCCCCGCGGTGGCAGTGAGAGACCTCGGGTCCCAGCCAGCCAGCCAGCGGTCAAGCACCGTCACGAGCCGAGCATCGTCATCAGCGCGAACGCCAGCCAGATGTCGCTGCTGTTCCGCTGCCTCGCGCCTACTTGACGCCTCTCCCTCGCGCCAGCCTCCTCGCCTCACCTCCAGCCCTCCTCATCGAGCTACTCCACCGCACCCAACCATGTCACTGCCTCTCGGATCGATGAGGACCTACGGGTCACTCGACGGTGATGTCTCGGTGCCGATCGACAAGGACGTGGTGTCGATCGCCACCGACGCTAACGCCCTTCGCCGCATCACGATCTGGGCCTCGGTGCTCGGCGTCCTCGCGTGGGTGCTCATGGGCTTCTCGCTCTCGAACCTTTGGGTCAAAGATTACTCGCACTGGTTCGCTCCGTCGTGGCCGTTCATCGTCTTCCCGTTGCTGCTGGCCGTCATCGCCATCGCGATCGCGTGCTGCGACGTTGCGGCATCGCGTGCGCGCATCGCCACGCTCTCGTCCGTGGCCGCGATCGCCGGCACCAGCTCGCTCGGCGCCGTCGTCTACTGCCTCGTGCTGTACTTTACGCGCTCGAACCGCGTACAATCGGTCTTCCTCGGCCTCATACCGGCGCTCATGGCCGGCGAGCTGCTGCTGATACTGTTCGCGAGCTGGGTGCTGTACCACCACGTCAAGGGAGACCGCAACGTGCAAGCCAACCGCAACGCCACGCAGCTCGTGGTGCTGGTGTTGCTGCTGTCGATCGTCAGTCCGTTGGGCCTCTTCGCCTTTGGCAGCTTCCAACTCGTGCTCTTGTACAATGCCAACTACTTGAGGTCGTTCGCAATCGCGCTCGACACCATCGTCATTCCGATCGTGCAGCTGCTGCTGTGGCTCGGCGCGGCGTGTCTGCTGGCGTTGCCACGATCGCGCATCATGCAGGTCGTGTGGGTCATCGTCAGCACCCTCCATGCCATCCTCTCGACCGCCTGCATCATGGGATACGTGTACCTGTTTTTCCTGGTGCGCTCGCAGATCCCGGCAGACGTCTACTCAGGCCTCATAATGTTCTTGGTCATCCTCTTGTTCGCCATCTTCGTCTTCATCCCGCTCGTGCAAGCGGCGACCGTCGCCTTGACCTTGACGACCTTCAAGATGGTGGTGCAATTGTGGCGCGGCGATACGATTGCCCGCTCGCGAATGCTCGACCTGCCGTTGCTTGGAATCAACTAACGCAACGGACCGTATGCCCGCTTCTCTCTCTCTCTCACTCTCTCTCCTGGCCAGCTCGCTCTGCTTGTGGTGCCTTGTTAATGTGTAAACTAGATATCATTCTGATGAGTTGATACGCTTCTCTCTCGCAACCACACAACCAACACACCTCGACTGCACCACATCTCCTTTCCTCCGGCGATGCCCAACCACCAACCACCCACCAGCCGAGGAATATCACCCACATCAAGCGCTCATCCTCTCGATTCGAGAGCCGTTCGACGATCGAAACCCATTCCTCCGAGCCATATTGCTGCTTGTGGAGCGCCACCACCAAAGCCAGCAGCTCGGCCGGATGAGCACCAGATATCCCGAGTGATTTTCATCGTTCGTTCCAACTGCCCGAGCACGCAACGGTGCCACCACAGCCCAAACCATCGCAATCACCGTGGCGGGCAATATTTCGAGCAGTTTTCGCAAGGTGCTCAAGCAAACAGCCGGCCCGAAGAAGAGCGCCACCAGAAGCACCAGCACAGAGAGAGAGAGAGAGACAGAGGGAGGAGCGGACGAGAGAGAAAGGCGCAGTGGTGCCGGAAAAGGCAGGCGCCGCAACCTCCGCCCAAAGGCAGCAGCGAGCCTCCGTTCGCAGCTCTCTCGCTCTCGGCCTGGATGCCGCCCACCATTTCCGGCCGCGCTCT